>Ga0157363_1004112_pt1 | contig 13339 bp, 7 predicted proteins | sample AttsexASBM1_FD_111477 | JGI IMG/M metagenome (GOLD analysis project Ga0157363, IMG submission 111477) | Fungus gardens microbial communities from leaf cutter ant in Ribeirão Preto, State of São Paulo, Brazil - Atta sexdens ASBM1 | ecosystem: Host-associated > Fungi > Mycelium > Unclassified ...
GTGTGTGTGTGTGTGTGTGTGTGTGTGTGTGTGTGTGTGTGTGTGTGTGTGTGTGTGTGTGTGTGACAAAGTCCTTTTGTAAAATTTCTAAACTTATTTGAACTCATGAAATTTTAACCTGACGCCATGATCTTTTACCAGGCTCGTTTATCATATCAAGGATACCTTTGACGCATACACGGACAAGATGTTTCCGCTGAAGCAAAGGTGTCTAGATGCGCTGTACAAAATGGTAGCACGGGTATATATCGACCCGCGTAATTTGATGTGTCTGGACAACGAGGAAATGAAGACGAGATACTTGAAGCATCACTTGGGAATACGAATTGCAACATTGCCTCGGGACATTGATCTCGCGTGGATGCCGACTGTGAATTTGAAGGAAACGTTGAAGACGTTCCGGAGGTATAAATCATTCATAAATAGAATTTAGAATAGAATATGTAATATCTCAATAAATATCCATCCCTTTTAGCTTTTTATTTTTATATTTTATTTATATTATTTTTATTATTCGTATTTTTTAATATTTCTATATATTTTCTTTTATCTTTATCCTGTTGTTTACTTACTTTTATGTTTTTAAAAGGCTCTTAGAATATTAATAAACACCTTTATTAACTACTGTTATCTATCTCTTTTATGCTAGTAGACATTTACATTTTATTTCTATGCTGTTAGAATTTTAAATCACAAGCAACACTGACGGAAGATTTCATCAAACATCGATTTTTCGTTTATATATTTCTGCAAGTTTCATTCTGTGTTAATCCTTTTGAGGATCGAAGTTTTCTAATAAAAGTAACTTATGGATGATTTCATTTTCTAAAGATTTTCGGTCGCTGAATTAGATTCTGCGTCTTCATCTCAGAATCATAAAATTCAAATTTAAAAAAAATCTGATTACATCGTGAAACTAGGTTTTAGAAAGTTATTGGTATCTGAAAAATTGAATTTCAAAAGAATAGGAATCTTCATAAAGAAATATCTAGTGTTACAGAGTTGATATCAGAATAATTAGAATTTGAAAGTCAATTTGGAAATTTTAGTATTAATTTTTTACGTATCAATGGTGAGCTTCAAATAAGGGAAACTGAAAAATCATTATTACAATTAAAAATTCTTGAAAATCTTTGTTTTATGATAAAAAAATTCAAATCAAATTATTTCTTTTACCATATCTGTCATATTAAATTTATTTTGAATTTTATTTTTTACTTCAGATTAGAATAAAGCATTATTAAATTACTCTAAGTTTCATAAAAATTGTACAAGCACTTTATAAAATAAAAAGGGAATGATCCCAAATGGGATCGCCAGTCTACAAAGGATTAAACAATGGTTTAATGTCATTACATTCTTATTTTTAACTTTGTGTTTCTATCACATCTTAATTGTTTGCAAATTGTATTTATCGCTTTAAGAACATATAATTTACCGACAATTGTAGAATCACATAGGCATTTCATTTGTAATGGACTTATTCTTGGAGCCACAAATATTAATATTATTTTATTTTCTTTATTTATATTCTTTATTTATAATTCTTTATATTTGACGAGTTCGCTCTTTAACAGCTGTCTCTATCTCTGTTTAGCATAAAGTTACATTACAATTTATACAATTATAGATAGATTATATAATTTAAGAATTACATTACATAATAATTTATGCATAATAATTTGCAGTTATAATTATATTCGCGGTTAATTCCCGTTTTAATTCCCATTTAACTGATCGAAATTTCGAAAATAATCCCAATATTTGCGGTTCGAACAGGAGATTAGCTATGGCATCCATGCCACTCGAACTCGCCTGGTTATATCACGAATTTTGCAAGTTTCTCATCGAGATACACCGCTTCGACCTGGCTAGATTCTACGCTAAGAAGGGACAAGACATGGCGCAGGAAGCAAATTGTGACCAATGGGTCCTGAATATGGATCATCTGATGCTGCGGATAGAGATTTATCAGAATAATCGGAACGAGGCGAGAGACATGGCGCTTTTAACGCTTGCACATGCCAGAAAACTTAATATCGACTGTCTGGTAAAAATAAAATCCATAAATTCGCAAATTCGTAATGACATCGCTATATTGCCGTCGAATTTATTTTACGATCGATATGCACACATTATTTAAAATTAGCTTGCGGCGTGCGCGAGAATGTGTTTAAAAAGTATCGGAAAACGTTGACTAAAACCAACTTGTTCACCGCCGCCAGCAATTTGCAGCACTAATTTTTCTCTCTTCAGAGCAATCCGCGCCATCGCATCTTTTGAATTTTTTAATAGATAAAGTCTAGCGACGCGCTACGATGAAATACGATGAACATATATATTCATTGAGATATTATCGCGAGTCATGTTATATTCACTAAATCAACGAAAATTAATTTTTTTCGAAATTTTGCGTTCTCGTTAGGTTTGTTTAGGCATCCTTAAGAATGTATCAGCTTCACAGTTCCTGTAAATATTTTTAAATTGGAAATATGTTAATGTCTATTATATTTTCCATATAAAAATAAATACTAAAACAATATATATATGAAACAGATTTTGCATAAGTAATCTTGATTATTTAAAATATTTATGCAAAAAAATTTCAATTTTTATCATCAATAAGTTGAATATTATAACAAATAATAATTATAGTAAGTGAATTATAAAAATATGTTAATAAATAAATATATAATATTATTCACGTAACTGTTTCATACGTATATAATTTTATAGTATTGATTTTTATATAAACATTAATATATATTTTCAATTTCAAACTTTTTGCAGGGACGGCACAGCTGATATATCTTTTATCGATGAAAAGTTTCTTTTCTTTTTCGTTTAAGTGTTACATATATTCCCGTTATTTGCACAATCACTGCAGTCTTTTTCACATTAACAAGCTAAAAAAAACTATCGTTTCAGAAAACCTTTTTACAAAGACAAATGTAACGATCCTTTTTTGCGAGAAGCAGTTTTCGCCATTACGCGACACAATCGAGTCGCTGACGTAGGGGATAAGCAAAATATTCTCCATTCACAAGGTTTAATTCAAGGATCGATCTTATAAATATATCCGTAGATAGATTTCTACGAAAGAGCTGTAAAGATCGTGGATGAAATGGACATGGAGCGTAACGGTGATTTAGACGGCATCACTGCTAGGCAGCAGCTTATCCTCGAGCTGATGCCGAAAGAGATGAAAGGGGAGGTGGATTTTCTGTGGCGGCGAATGGATGTCGTGCCCGCCAAGAGACGACTCTCCATCATGCCGGGTTGCAAGCCAATCGATCGAAAGTTCAAAATGCCATCCACGCGAAGGACCATATTACCCAGCCCGCCAAAGGACCCGGAGAGGGATGCCAGGATCGTTTTGTTAAAGCAGTACGCTCCACCGCGCAAGCGACCGGGTTTCGTGAATTTTCAGGAGTTTGAATAATCGATCATTAATCGACAATGCAAACAGTGGTGTTTTTGCATTGTTTGCGCAGCACTTAGTGTAAATTAGCGACGCTAAACGCAAATGTAATGATGTGGATTCGCAAACAGGGATTACTCAACCGTTATGTCATAAATGCGCATTTGTTTGAATTTAAATTTATTGAAGGCCATTAAAAAATCTGTATCTCGTCGATTTATTCACAGTTTTTATTCTACGTTAATGAAGGTATTTATTCACGTTTTGTAATAAAAATTTGTATATATAAAATACATACGCTTATTTTTAATACTCGTTAAGATAATTTCATCACCGTTTTTCATCACATGTAGAAACCGTAATAATATTATGTCGACATAATGTCGGCATTAACCCTCTGGAACTGATGTGGGTTTATTATATCCACAATTACATCCTTTCGAAGCTGACGGTAGGTCTATTGGAGCGATTTAATTATAAATCTCTTTATAAAAAATGTTAATTTAATTTTCTTTACATTACATCTGCAAATAGGATCTTGCTAAAATATACTTAGTATTCATTTTTTAAGTCATTTTGATTTCTTGAAATTTCACATAAAATTATAGAAAAGATTTTTTTTTGCTGAAGAATTAAAAAATTTAAGATGCAGATCTGAAAATAATTTCATTGCTCATCAAAATAATTATAGGCTGCTCAAAAAACTTTTTGCAGAATTATTCATTATTTTTGAGATTTTTACGAAATTATTTTGATGATTCAAGAAAATTATTTTCAAATTGTAATGCCTTTCTTATAATTAACATAAATTAAATGGGTTACAGATTCCATGTCAGTAATTTGTGTTATAAATTTTTACGTCAGCTTCGAAGGGTAAGAATTCTCAATCAACATTTCATCTCGCTACTTTACGTAATCACAATCGGACTTTTCTTTTTATTTACCACGCATCATCGTGCTGCCTCGTTATTCTCGCGTTTCAATCTAGTGACGTCTGACAGGACCATTTCACCATGATGCACGGTCGTTTTCCAATAACGACATCGTGCCTTCCAATATGAGATGAGCAACATTCTGAACGCCTACGGAGCTACCGAAAGCATCGTAGCGGAAAATCTCTTTACCACAATGACACTCTCTGAGTTTTTTTGACCCTCTTCATTTTTTTTCTTTCCGTTTCTCAGTCGTTATCATCGAACCTGAAATTTCAGCCTTTTACATTTTCCCTGTCCCTTTTGCAGGCTTTGTGACGTTTTATCACAGCGATATACCGACTATTAATTGGCAAGAATAATTAATTAGCCCCTGCGTGGGGACAATAATATATTGAGCAAAAAAAGAAAGAAAGAGAGTATTAGTATGTTGGAAATTGAATATAATAATAAATGAAATATAATGTGTATTTGCTATTTGGAATTTAATTAATTCTAAATTACTTCGTATTTTTGCAATGCGTTAAGTCTAACGTGTATAAGAATTACGTTACGTTGTGTTTTTTTTTGGAATCGCGTTAAAAATTAAACAATATATAAAATCACAAAAATAATGTGTATAAAATTATACAATTTATAGTAAAATATCTTAAATTATGTTTATATAAACATTAGCACATATTACTTCTAATTGAAACATATTTTTATATTAGACGAAAAATCATAATAATATAAAATCATAAAATTGTACACAATTCATTGATGAATTATTATATAATATTTCTATATATATATATATATATATATATGTATGCTTATAAATTAGATTTCAATTGTATAAATGTATTTTTGCTAATTGTTTTATTTTAGAGAAGAATATTATATATAAATACTTTTATTTGAAACTTTAATCGAAATTTTATTTATAAGTTATAATTTTACTTACGTATATATGAATATACACCTTTAATAATGGTATAATGTTGTATTTGCACGTATTTTTTTATAGTGTAGCATGAGATAGATTTCTATTAAACGGAAAACAGGTCACTATGCGTTATTGTTCCAGATATGCATGAAACTTACGAAGACAGATTATACGAAGATAGATTACAAAGATTATTTCTCGTGCACGGGAATGCTTATGAAAGCTGCCGCATAGTAATTATAATAGCTTTCACAGTATCGATCGTTTGCTTTAAAATTATTATTGCTTATCTTTTAAAGGAATTATATTTATCAGAATTTGTCTTATAAGATTACGTTAATATATGATTTAATAAAGAAAACATTTGCCGATGGCGTACATAAGAGAATAACAGAATAGGATTATATAGGTAAATATAATTAAGTTTATACATAACGGCGGCTAATTAATTGTTCTTGCCAAAAATTAATAAATTAAGTCAATATATCGCTGCGATAAAAGATCAGAGTCTGCAAAAGAGACAAGGAAAATGTAAAAAGCTGGGGCTGAAATTTCAGGTACATACGTTTTGGAACACAGCCTAGTATGTTATATCGTACCGTATTGTATTGAAAATCGATTTTAAACGAGTGAAATTGGTTGCGAGAGGTTTCCGTCTGAAAAACAAATCGCGAATATCTTCGATCAGGCGGACTCACGTATCCGGACTCAAGCGATATGAATGGCTATCTCTGCCAGATGGAAGCTCAACAGCATCGTGCGCGATCTCGATATCACCAAACAGACCGTGGAAAACGCGGAGAGTCGTGCGCGCCTTCAGATAAAGACTAGCGTTTCGAAACTATCCTATGGAAATACTCGACAGTTTGCACAAGCCCTACATCACGAAGCGGACGAGTTGTGCCAACGGTAGAATAATCAATATCTGTTAATGATATTAAGTACTGGATGGCATTAATCGCACTTCATATTTCATGACTTTTGATTAGCTTAGCTAATTTGACGTGAGCGTAACGCCGGTCTCGAGAGTCTCGCGTTGAATAATTCTAAAATCGATCACCATTTTCGGAGTTACATCAAAAGCACATTAACCCCTTACTCGCTTCTGTTTCCCATTTTTTTGTCACGTTCTAAACACCGACCGTTTTCTTATTAATATTTTTGTTTCTGAAAAGATATTATACGGTCCTATTGGATCGCGTACGCGTAACATGTAACAATGAGAGAGGAAGAGCCATTGTGCCGCCTTGACGTTCTGTAATTTTCAACTGGAAATTGGATCTGCACACATGAATACGTAGAAATGATCACGGTATATTCCTATTAACTTAGTTACGTCCAACGTGTCAATATTATGTACGGATATAAAGATTGATCGCCATGTATAAGTAATGAATAAAATTTTCTATGCGAAAAGAAATGATATTAATTATCTATCGATTATTCTTAATATCTTCAAATAAGAGTAACTTTATGTTTAATATAGATGATAATCAAGAGAGTTATAATAGACGATAACACAGAGTCCCCAAATTATAATGATAAAAAAAATTGTTTTTGATTTTTGATTTATGAAATTCCTGTTTTGTCTCATTTCTAAAAATTTTTAAAAATTTTCTCTCTAAATCTTTTATCTTCAATAAATTTCATCTAAGAATTAAATAAAGAAAGTTTGGTTTAAAGAAATTTTGATTTTAAGATTGTTTAATTTCTCTATTGCAATGATTTTATTACATTGCTCCTTAATTGTTTCTCAATTATAATTTTATTTCAAATATCACAAGCATTTTAATAAATTGATAATTACGGCGTTTAATCTAATAATATTTTAAACAGAAATATTAGTAAATATTTTCGTGAACTACGTAAATTTATTGGACATAGCAGGGCGAATTAGTTATTGATAAAACTTAGCATAACTTCATGCACCGAATATTTAAAATTTAAAGCTCGTTACGATAATTAGTTCATTGTTGTCATTAATGCTATAAGCATTGTTGTCATTAATGCTATAAGAATTTCGACCGTATTTAAGAAAAATGGGTCGTGGGGAAATGTTGCCAATATCGGAAATGTTGCCAATACGTCTCGTTCCCTGAAAGAATATTCAACGAGAATATCACTTTATAAACGGCCGATGTTTAGTTTTTGCGGATAGCCATGAGCGTTTTAATTCTACAAATAGATTTCCTTTTTTCTTGATTTAAAAAAAAATCTCTCCGACAGCCTGCGGCTTAATTCCTGTGTCAAATAAAGCGATAGAGGTTTTTTGCAAACATTAAATATTATTAAGTCATATTTTTACTGAAAGTTTTGTCTTTAAATAAATGTATAATTAAATATCAAGTTCTTAATTAAATATATCTATAGAATTATTTGTTATTTTATATCTTATACATACATATACATACATATATTATATTTAATATATATATATATATATATATATATATATATATATATATATATTAAAGATGTTTATATTGAAATTGTATTATATGTACTTCGCTTCGGTGGAACAATTTTTATTAATATTTAATAATTGCTTCATGATTAATAAAGTATTAAAACATTTTGTCAATTACATATAATACATTTATATTAAAGAATAATTATTAAATCAAATACATATAATTATTAAATCCTATTTTGAGGGGGCAATAATATGATATGATATTTAATAATATGATATAAAAGCTTCATAATAATGTGAAAGTATTTAAATATTTTTTAAAACCGCTTATATTGAGAAATATAGTGGTAAAAAAAACTTAATGAAAAGAATATATAATTAATATAAAATAAGTACCAAAAAATTCACCCACATAAATTGTATAGTGGCGAGTACGAGTCGGCGTTGGTATTGTATCACCGAGCAGCTACTGTGTGTCCGCGTGACAGCAGTCACAGTGTGGCAGTACGACGTACCGCAGCTACAATAAACTCGTGGAATATTTCAGAAAAAAGCTCGAGGAAAGATGACGCGATTTCTAGGACGACTTCGAGTCACGATATGGCGCTTAAAGCGCGTGATACTTCAAAGTCTTTTGATAATCTATCGATAATCACGGATGTCAAGTAGATCCAACTCCTATATTTTATGTAGATAATAGATATTCCAATAGCATTTTAATTTCAAAGGGTTTTTATAAATTTTTTAAGTCAATTTTCTTACTTTTAACATTTAAATCTTTTAACATTTAAAATAAAAATATCTTTTTCGATCGAAATTCAATCGTATAATGGTTTTTAATCTTTGATTGAAAGTATAAATAATTACAGATTCATATTTTGAATTATTATTTTATATATTTCTATTGTTCGAATACAAATGTAAAATTGTTCTGTTATTATTTAGCATTCATCTTTAATCTTTATTATTGGTTCAAATAATAATCAATCGACTATGAATACTGTCTCTATAAATCTACATTATAATTTGAAATAAAATTTGAATTAAAATTAAAATCGAAGAAAACGCTATTTAATTATATCTAGAAATTTAGTTTGACAAATCCTTTATTCTTAATGACTTGAAACTTGAATATTATTAAGTGTCTCGACATTTCAATCAAAGATATTTTATCCCTCTTTCAGATATCTCAATAAACGCAGGAAGACTTCCGGCAAAATTTTCCCCGCGCTGAGACCTTTGACTTCCAAACTAATTCGGTCCATGACGATGTTGAAGCATGTCAATAATCGCGCCAATGCTATGCTGAAGAACTTGAAAGTTAATTTCAACGCTGGCAAGATGAAGACTTCCCTGAGACTCGCTGAGGACTTGCTAACATTATCTTCCAGCTTAGAGAATTCTTGCCGATACAAAATATTGGCGTATCAGTATTTGTCTCTGATCCACACGAAATTGGGAAGGCATGATCGAGCGTGTAGTAACGTTGCCATGATAGTGCGGCTGTCGAAGAGCACCAACGACGTCATTCTACTATCACGCGCTCTTGTGACTTTAGGCAAGGTGCATCTCAGCTTCGGTCATTTGGAAGCTGCCGCACGTGCTTTGGAAAATCTGTCGATCCATGTCGACCATCCTGTGCCGCGGGCTTGGGTACACCATGAGATTGGACGCTGCCATTTGGAGACGGGGAAGTACGTCAAGGCGTTGCGCAAGGCGACGCAGTGCCGGGAATGCGCGGAGGAGGCAAACTCGAAGAAGTGGACCTTCCATGCCGACCTGCTGCGGGCGCAGTGCCTGACGATGCTGGGTCGTTTCGCTGGTGATGACTCTATTTCTCAAACTGTTGTTCCAAGTCTTTTCACGAACATCTCTTTCTTCTTCTTGGCCCAATTTCGAATCTTTCGGGCGCGAAAATAGTTAAACCCCCCGCTGCCAGAGCTATTACATATCTTTCTTTCTTCGGAATATCAGTGATGTTTTTTTTGAAAACTAATTTCTAATCTTCGAAATGTTTCCAGGATATAATATCATTTCTAGGCGCATAGTGGCTTTTCGTCACTTTTGTTCTACTAAACAAATAACGTACATAACGTTTTTCTGTAAGTTTAAGTTCTATCTGAATTACTCGAAAAAACATCTGAAATATCTGGTTATATCAGAGTTGTATGACTGAACTGTAAAAAAGAAAAGAGGAAAGAAAAGAGGAACGGAGTGAAAAATATAATACTTTTCTCTGACGGTTTTATCACGAAGAATTTTCATTTTACTGTGCCTGTGAGAAAGTGTCAAAATGTAGACCACGGTGAAATATCTGTAAACAACTAAGATATGATGAAATTGTGGTAAAACTACAAAGTAGGAATCCTAGAAACGAGATCAAAATTTTATATATGTATATATATATACATATATATATATATATATATATATATATATATATATATATATATATATATATCTCTTGGAATCTTTTGAAAAATCCAATTTAATATATTTGATATATATTTAATTGCTTCGCTGAAATTACGTGACTTTAAGAAATATTGGATCTGCTCGCCACTTAAGTATATAAAAAGAATGATTTTGCTAAAATATCTAAAAATTTAACTGGATATAGATTTGAAAATAATTTTGTTCGGATAATCAATTATCTAGAACGCTGAAATCATTATTAGAGTGTTAAAACTTTTTGAAGCATTATCATCAATATTTAACCTTTATAGAGAGAGAAAGAGAGAGAGAAAGAGGGGGGGAGAGAATTTATTTTCAAAATCTTATAGGTTTTTCTTGAGTAAAATTTGTTATAATTTGTTATCTTTCATTGTCTTTTTTGCCTAAAAAAAAATGTTATTTCACTATAATATGGCTTTTTCGTCCTATAAAGGTTAAGTGTTCTATGTAATTACTTAAATTATTATTATTAGATTTATATGTAGTTAACTTTTAGATAAAACCTTTAATAAAACCGTTCCATGTGATATGGTTGGGTAAGATTATAAAAAAAAAGTTCAGTATACGATCATTCTCTAAGATAAGCTCTGTTTCACATAGAGGCTCTCGAGGAACTACGAATCGCTGCGAAGATCAGCGAAGAGGAGGGCGACACGCCAATGCTGTCTTACATTCGAGATCTAATCGAACAGCTGAATCGTGCTCTGCGCGAAGTCACGTTCAGCGAGGAAAGATGCTTCGAAAGTATTCTTCGAAGACTATCGCCGCGTTGCAAAGAACCTAGACTATCCGAGGGGAACAAGGCGATAACAAGTTCGGGTATTAAGAGAACGACACGCAGCAAGGACAACGTCGTTTTAACGCCGTTTTATTCTGACTGTCTGGAGGACGAAATCCTCGATCAACGTGAGATAGGTATTAGGCTGAAGGAAATTTATTGAAAGGGATATCAAAACTTTTTGTATTCATCGAAAGATTTAAAATTTATTATTTGAAAAAAATGATCAAACATGGAAAAAAATTATTTTGTTGAAGTATCAAAAAATTTAAATTAAAATAATCATGTGGAAGCTCAAATATGAGCAATGTTGCAAAAAATCCTATCATTCTAACAATCATCTTGATTTTACATAATTTTAACTTGGTCTAACAAAATTATTTTCAGATTTTTATCCACCTAAATTTTTAGATACTTTACCAAAAAGTTCTTTTCATGCATGCGAAATACTTAATGTATTACACGTACTTTTAAATAAAATATAAAAAAGTTATAAAAAAAATTACAAATTTTTCTATATTGTATTTAAAAGTAATACAAAAGTTAGGCGGTGATTTAGAATCTGGATCAAAAATTATTTTAACAAAAGCTTCAAATTAATACAGAGTTGGATTCAAGTTCGGTGGATAGCGCCGTATCCTGCAAAAGCAAAAACACTAATTTAACATATGCGATCGACTCTTATACGGACGTTTCATACAGAGACAAGCTTGACAGAACGAGGATATGTGATGATGAACTTTTGTCACGCGAGTCGCACATGACGTTCCGTACCTATTACAAAGAGTCTAGACACTCCATCAACGAGGACAAAGCATCAGTCTCTTTAAAACAACCAATCGCAACGTGCTCCAGTAATGTCAAAAAGTGCGGCGGACAAGCTGAATGCGAGACATTCAGGATTTCGAGATCCTACGAGGGCGTAACTTTGACACCGTTACTGACAAAGCGCAGCATGATGCCGTCGTTGGAACATCGTATGGCCGTTCGTCACTCACTGAAGTGGAAAAACAAGATAATGATGAAGAATCCTTCGTTCACGAAGCATTTTTCAACTTCGATGTCTCTACCGAAGACTAAACGCACTAAATTAAGGAAGAATGTTCGGAATTACGCTACGACGAAATTATGATGAAAAATCGAAGGGGTATGCCGTAACAATTTCAGCGTAACAAAAAGTGAATTTTTTTACTTCCTTTAACGCTCTAAAATTGATAATAGAATCTATTAAATCCAATTAAATAAGTTTAATTATAAATCTCTGTCAAAAATGTCAAATTATTCAATTTTCTTTATGTTACATCCAACAAATTTAGATTATTCTTTCTGTTAAAGTCACAGGATGAACTTACAAGGTTTTAATATTGTCTTAAAAATCAGATAATGATTTTTTTTATGCGATTCTTGAATTATGTCAGTTTAAAAATAATTAGTGTATTTTAATTAACATAAATTTTATAGACTCAGCGTCAATTAGGACTATAACACACAAAATGCATAAGCACAGTATAACGTAGCCTAAGATAAAATCTTCGTATTGATTTATTTAACTAATTTAGTCCATAAAGAGTCTGATTATTTATTTACATAAATTGGTCTTCAGTGGTCTGAATTATGTCATATTGATGCAGCTTATGTCATTTTTTTGGTGCGTTTGGAGAGATGCTATTATATATTTGTTGTTTGAATCATTCCTTATTTTATAATAAACAATAAAGAAAGATATAAATAACGTTAATATCTCCCGGAATGCATCCTTTGCATATAATGGCCTCTATTGTGTTACAGATTTTGGCACCAGCTCCGAAGGATTAATGAAACCTTTGATGAGATTCATTGATCAAAACAGAAAATAACTAATAATAAATTGAAACAAAAATACAATTTGTAAATTGTCTATAATAATGCGTTCATCGAATGCAATTTTTTTTATTTTTTTAACATCCACGATCGCGTTTGATTGCATAACGTTTCGGCATACGTCAAGTCACGCTTTATTTGCTCGTGCGAGGTGTATCATGTGTGTAATTGCGCATTGCCCAATGAAGTGCCGGCTGATCGTTCAGTTAATGAGAGCACGCAACCATAATTAGCTGTGTTTTTTTCTGTTATTCATACTTGTAATCGATCTGGAAACGTGAAATTGAAACAGTGATACAAACAACCTCTACCACATTTATCAGTCTGTCATCTATTCGCTTCTTTTTAATTTTTCTTGCAACAATTTAATATCGTCAAATCTTTTCAATCTCTTTTTTGTAAAAAAAAAAGTAATTGACTATTCTGCGCTAGTTTAAATCGAGTTTTCATCAAATTTGCAGATAAAGGCAAAAAGTATTTAATGTGATAATTGTATATGGAAGAACATTACAAATATACTATTCAATAAAATTAAAAGATCACTTGAAACCAA
>Ga0157363_1004115_pt1 | contig 13332 bp, 9 predicted proteins | sample AttsexASBM1_FD_111477 | JGI IMG/M metagenome (GOLD analysis project Ga0157363, IMG submission 111477) | Fungus gardens microbial communities from leaf cutter ant in Ribeirão Preto, State of São Paulo, Brazil - Atta sexdens ASBM1 | ecosystem: Host-associated > Fungi > Mycelium > Unclassified ...
GTGTGTGTGTGTGTGTGTGTGTGTGTGTGTATGTGTGTGTGTGTTTCTGATAAAATACGAGCAGTTATTATGAGATTATATTTAACAAATTTTGATTTTTGTTGATTTAGATAATTTTTACCAAAATGCTTTATATTTTAATAATGTTATCGTAGATGAATTTAGTTAAAATTTAGTTTATCTGTAAAATGCTTTTACGTAAATGACAGCATGCATCAAATAACTACTCATAATCTGTACCATATTCGCGACCGCCTTTTTTCTGATTTCTTCGCATAAATTTCGCTATTAAAGTTTCGTTTGCTTTAATTAACTTTCAAACGGTGTCCGTTTTAAATACCATCGATACCGATTACGAGGACATGATTTACAATGCAGAAATGAATTATTACGATTTAAAGTTACTTGTTCGAGCGACAATACGGTGAAGATATTTGGCTTGCAAAATTTGTGTAGTAAAAAGAGTTCACTACTGGCAAAATATATAGTTATTATGTATTATTGTATCTATAAAAGTGATTTATGTCTCTGAAGAGGGCTCAAAAATGAGCCAAAAAATATAAGCGCGTTATTGTAATAAAAAATTTTGTATTATATTTGTATATTATATTTGTACCGACTACCATGCCGGACTCCTGTCATCTCCAAATTTCTTTTGAATAATAAAGGGTCCTTGTAGATTAATTTACAATAATTTTTACAATAATTTTGATTTGTAATGAAATTTTAAAAAATAACGACATATTTATATTTTGGTTTAGAAAGAATTAGGAAGATTATTGTTCAATATGCTAAACAAAATAATTGTATCAAATATAATAAACATTAATATTTCATAATAAAAGTAAGAATACTTAATATATATTATGTAGATAAAAATAAAAGTCTTTTTTGAGGGAAAAAATATTTTCTAGATCTACATATAAATTATGTTATTATCTATATATTAAATAAATGATTATAAAAAAATATAAAATAACAGAAAATAAAAAAATGACAGAAAATTCACAAAATAAAACTGTATATAACTTTATTGATGAAACGATCTTTACATATAATAATTATTAAATTATATTATAACATACTATATAAATGCCCTTTTATGTAACCATCACCAAATGTATATATATGCTGTTATATTGATATACATATATAAAATATATATAATGTCACGAAACAGTTCTTAACCCCAAGGATGATGAGCAGGTTTCTGTAAGCTCGCATGCTGAACTGCAGCTGCTATTGCGTTTTCTTTCGCAGCTATTATATCTTTTTCCTATTTAGATTAAATGCACATAAACACACATTAAAAATAAATTAACGTCAGGAGCTTATAACATTTAATATAATAAAAATGATAACAATTTTTAAGTAAGATTCATGTCATATTAATAATTAATATTATTAACAATATTCGTGAAAATAACTGTTTTATTTTATAGAGAAATATAATAAAAAGTTGATTTGATAATACTACCTTAGCTTCCTGCTCACTCTGATTAATTTGTTTATCAACATCCTGCTTTCGTAATTCTGCGGCGGTGTTAGCTGCATTTCTTTGGATTGCTGCAGCTGCGGCGGCTTCTCTTGCTGCTGCTACTCTCTGTGCAGCTGCCACAGTATCCTTTAGGGTTGCTAATCTCTGTTGTAATGCCACGAGCTGTCGGGCGCTGGCTTTAGCTTCGGTCTCAGCATGTTGTGAAATTTCATGCGATCTGCATAAAGTGGAAAGTTATAAATGCGCAACGTAAAAAAGATAGATAGAAAGATAGTGAATGTCACGTAGCAGTCTGCAGTAGAACATTAGATGTAATGACGAAAAACCAGAGTGAATTAATTATTTGTATACCTCGCGGCAGCTTCCCTTGCCGCTGCTTCCTTTGCCAATGCAATTTTCTGCTGAATCAGCGCGGCTTGTTTCGCTTCCGCAACTTTATGCTGAGCTACGGCAACGTTGTTGTTTGCCTCTTTTGCTTGTTGAATCGCTTTTAAAACTTCGGGTGGATACGCGATGCTGGGCGTACCGGGTGCCGGATCCTTCAACGCCTGTTAAATTGATAGCGAATATATTCCATAAATTTTACGTATGATATAAAGACACAGATTTCTATATAACTTCTATATGTATACACCATAAACTTCTATAGAAATCTGTATAGTACGCGCGATGTAACACGAAGTGCGTAAAATAAATGTGCGTACCTGAAGTGCTACGTCGTGCGTAGCTTGAACTTCGACTTGTGTGAGCGCTATGTCCGGAGACGTCGGTGGATTCCAGGCCGAAGTCGCAAAATTCGGAGCCCACGAAGGAGCGAAGGCTGGCACGAACCCAAAGAAATCAGGCGATCCGAAAAATGCTACTCCGCGCTTGTTTTTCTTTGATTCCGATTTCAGCTCCACCACGGTCGCAATAGTGGACAGAAGTACGATCTGCAAATCAATACTTATTCTTATCGATGAAAATATAAGTTAGAAAAAGTTTGTTCACTGTTTTTGTCTTAGATTCTGTGAAGTTTTAGAATTCTTTTCAATATTTGCACAATATAATAGAATTAAAGAACGGTTTTGCTAAAGTAGCCAAAAAATGTAGCTAAATCTGAATATAATTTTTTGTTGGACCATCAAAATAATTATGTAGGACATTAAAACTAGTTGCTAGATATCAAAACTTTTTGCAGTAATGTTTGAAATTTCTACGTAATGTTTTGATAATTCAATAAATTTATTTTCAGATCTTTATCTAACTAATTTTTACTTTAATAAAATTATTCTTTCTATGTATTAATTTTGAAAATATAAATTTTTTATTTGTTATGATATAAGATATAAAAAAATCTTATTCATAGAATTTGTAGATCTGATAAAATATAGATGTGCTTGAGTTACCGTTACGATGATCTTCATTTTGCGAGAAATATTGCTGATGATACTGAATTCTCCACTGGTGGGCCTCTAGTATATATACAACTCGTGATACGAGGAAGAATGTTATAGCGCCTCCGGGATAATCATAGAATTAATTAAAACTATTAAAGGTGTCCGTAAAAGCCCATGTATCACAAACAGAATTATAGGCCTTTATTGTCTAATGACGATTTTCTGGAAGGCGTATGCTATACAATCACTGCACACGAATCCACTTATGTCTTAGAAATCGATGGACAAAGATCATATCTCGTCTTCGAATTCAGGAAGTAGTTAACTAGTTGTGAGTACGTACCAAGTACTTCCGCTTTAACGTAGACAAATAAATTTAATAGATTGAGAGGACATTCGATCTCTTGATGAGGTGATATTGTTTATACGTGTGTATTGTTTGTATGGTTATATATGGTTATATACGTATATATGATTCTATATAAGAGAAGTTATGAAATAAAATATAAATAAAATCGATATAATGAAAATTAAGAAAATTAATTATTATTTAATTCTTTAATGAACTAAATTACAATTAAATATCAATTTTATAGATATTAATATAAATAATCTAATAATAATATTACATTCATGGGATAAATATTACAACCAAGTTAAAACAAAAACACGTTGCACTTGAATGATGTAATTATAATATGGGATAATAAAATGAAAAAAATCATTTGTATAATAATCACTTGTATAATAAAATACAAAGAAATTAATTAATAATTTGGTGAATTATAATATCCATACACACATATCATATACATATTATAAAATATGATAACAATATGATTAAACTTATATTTATAATTTTTATTAAATTTTTATACATTAAATTATATTTTTAGCATTGTTTGTTTGATATACGAAATTTGAGTTCTCTTTATAAAGTTATTATCTTATCTTTTTGAAATAAATTTGTAATATATTTGTCAAAAATTAAAATATTTGCGATATAATTTCTAATATCAGATATAATAACTATCTATATATTATAATAATAGTGTAAATAATAAGAAAACAGAAAAAACTTAAATAATATGTGAAATCTATTGTGTGTTATTTGATAATTACATAATAGATAATAAAAATAGGATGTAACAATAACGAACGTAAATGTGCATAATTCTTACTTTTTTCTAAGAAAGCTGTAGAGAAAAATTCAGATTTTCGTACACATAATATCGATACAAGATTTTACGAGGGAATTTGGTTTGAGAATATGCACACATAATATGTTTCTTAACTTAATATTTACTCAATTGTTCAAATTCCCGTCAGATCACGAAAAATTTCTGCATTTGTGGGAGAACGCACTCGGCCGCTCAATATACTTGGTTCATAAAAAGAAGCTCCGTCACCAGAATCTGATAATTGTTTTACATTCGATCTAAGAACTGTTTTCTTAGATGAGTTTTTCTTCAATTTCCGGTCATTCACGGAAGAATTCGGATCTTTGTCTTCGGAGCTGTGTTCGCTTTCAGTCTTGGGATTTTTATAATACTTAGCAGCACGAAGATAATCATTTTTCTTCGGTGATTTCTTAGTGAATGAAAACTTCTCAGTTTTTGCGTGTTTAGAATATTTTTCAATCTTGGGTTGTTTGTATCCAAAAAACTCCTCGTAGATCACTTTGGGCGACGTTTTAGTGGATATGTCAGAACCATAAGCGGTGCTGTCTCTATAATCCGTCTTTGGTACCTTACGATTTTTTCGGGAATTACGGGATTCTTGACTCTTCGACTCTTTGGATTGTTCTTGCTTTACGCGAGATTTATTTCTTTGTTGCCGTTTAGAAGAACTCGAATCAATATAACTGTCTATTTCTGGCACTTCTTTCACATGCACGTATTCTGTAATTAAAAATATTAATTTAATATTTTCATTATTGATTTATTACTTCAATTAATAAAAATATAGTTTTGTGTAAAAATCTCTATAGATCAAAAATAACTTATTTCCTGCATACTTTGTGTTTATATAATATCATATTATTTTAAAATTAAAAAAGTTTATTATTTTAAAGTTCTTTTCAGAGATAAAGTTATTAAACGAAATTGTTCAACAATATACAATACATAACGCTTGTTGACAAATTTTAGATAAAACTAATATTTATTAATTTAGGTAAAACTAATGTAAATTCTAGACAGTATATGTATATACAATACACATAATTTGTCAGTTTCTACATACCTTCTTTTGGTAGCTCTTCTTTATAAGATTCTTCGAATTCTTGCTCAAAATCTTTTTGGTAGTACTTGGATCGTCTTGGAGGTTGTACTTCGGAAGAATCTTCATTGGTTTCCTTGCGTTTCTCCTGTTTACGGCTTTCTTCTTCATCCTCCTCTTCCTCATCCTCCTCTTCGAACGAGTCATGCGATGGTTTTGAGGATTCAATGTATTCACGATTTTCTGATGGTGAGTCTTCTTCTTCTTCGTCGTCGTCTGATGAATAATTCTTATAGCTGGAAAATGGTTTATCCTCAAAGTCATCGTCATCAGAGTATGTTCTATGCTTTCCAAATTTCTCGTCATACTCTTTGAAAGGATAAGACGTTGAAGGCTTGAAGTCACTTTCCATTGGTGACGCTTTGAAATGTTTTCCTGATTGACGCTCAACATCATCCTCTTCGGAACTGCCATCGTACTCCTTATCCGAATTTTGGTATCCTAGAAATAATATTTCTAGTATAAATATTTTAAGCTTGTTTTATTATTTCAAATTAGAATTTAATAAAAACTTCAGTTTATTATCAAAATATCTACAGTATATTGATATAAATAATTTTTAATATTCATTTTAATATTCATTTTAGAAAAATTAAAAATATGTCACTTTTTAATATATCACATAAATTAATATTTTAATTAAGTTTTTTTACTTTGAATACACAAATTAGAAGATAATACACACTTTCATCATCTCTAGTTTCATCGTCATCATCATCATCAGGTTGGGGTGTATGTGGCTCTGGATTTTTCGTATTGATAATTTCTGCGTCATTCAGAATGCCTTGCGTTCCGACAGAAGGATGAGCGGTATTTTGTCGCACATTAACAGTCTGCACATTGTCATTACGCTCTTTGTCAAAGTGAAATTGTGGTTGATTATAAAGAGATTCGTAATTGCCTTGCACTTTAGGAACATTATTTGTAACAGGGTAAGCTTCTATACTGGCGCCTTTGTACTGCGGAAATTGTGGGCTACCATTGGTCGTCTGAATTGGTATAACTTGACCCTGGAAACTCGATAGAGGTGAAGAAAACGGCGAAATGTTACTTGATTGAAGTGCTAAATTCAATTTTGGCCCAGCTGCAAATTTAAATCCCACATCCGATTCAATTGGATAGTTCGAGCTTAGTAAAAACGGTTGACTCTCGAAAGTGGGCAAACCTTCCGAGAGGTCTAAATTGCTCTGAAGTTGAATGATTGGAACTGAGATCTTTTTGCCGTTCATGTCTACAGTGGCTTCATCTTTTTGCCTAGGGCTTTGGGTTATTTTATCCGATGACGGAGTAATGCTTGACGCAGTTGGAATGCTCGATGCGTACACATGCGCGTAATCGGTAATTTTTGGCAGTGGATAACTCATTTTATACACTGGCGCCTGGACAGTAGGAGAAGAAATGCCTTGGGGGATAAGCTTGCCGATATTGGCGAGCGGGGAATATTCGAAATCGGAAAAGCTGGATAATTCAATTGGTTTTTCCTGATAGAACGCATTGTAGTTAGGTGAATAGATGCCCTGCAGTTTTTGATGTGACTGCGACACAATTGATTTGGACGCGTCTAGCGGTTTCTCGATACTCCTTGTAGCTTTGTAAGCATCGGGATTATTCAACATACCAAAATACGGAGTCAACGAATTGCTCCGATGTGATTCTGTCTGGTGGATGGATGGAGCAACGTAGGAAAGCGGCTGCTTTGGCACGCTGCCATATGCATGGGAACCAGGTCCATGATTCGTCCCGGTATAAGGCACTCTCTGAATAACTGATGCTTTGACGTTTCCATAATGAGGCGATAGTCTCAAGTTAATATCCTGAGGCGACGGGATTCTTAGTGTAGTTTGAATACCTCTTGATTGCTCTTGATTATTAGAGATATTGTGGGTGGGACCTACGTGTTTCGATTTAGTAGACGTTGCTGACGTGACGGAAGCTCCCGTCGAAGTCACGATCTTTGTGGTGGAACATATCGCAGACGTAAAGAGAATGACGTTTACGATCTGGAATGTATTCAGCGCACACGCGCTTTAAATTATATTTAATATGAAAAAGTGTTAATAAAAATGGAAATATAATGTTGCACAATAATTTATTTGATTAATTTACGAAATTTAAGTTTAAGTTGATATTCGTGTAAATTATATGTGTAATGAAAACGGTTGAAAAACATGAAAAAAAAAACGATGTTTTTCATGTTTTGCTAAAGTATCTAAAAATTTATTAGATACAGATCTAAAAATAATTTTGTTGGATTAGCAGCATAATATAATTAATATAAAATGATATCTCAAAATAGTTGTTAAAACGCCAAAATTTTTTATAACATTGCTCATTATATTTGAGCGTTCTACATAATTATTTAAATCTAAATTATTTTTTTAGATTTAATCTGTATCTTATATCTAAATGTTTAAATAATTTAGGAAAATTATTTTTTTTATAAATAAATGTAGGAAAGGTAGACCCCGAAACTTTTTTCAATGTTTTTGACCTAATCATAAATCAAAAATATTAATGACATTATTAATACACAATTATCACAAGTATATGATAAAAGTCATTGCACAACGTATCCATGAAATTAAATCACTTTTGGAAGTAAATCACTGTTTACAATATTATGATACACATAAACGATCGACATGCGGTAAACGTTATTTAAAATAATTGGGAAACTGAAAAAAAGCACGTACCAACATGATACTCGTACAGTTCGGTACGAGTAGAAACCAAAGTTCGATGTTAACTGATTGCGAACGACATTCTCTCATCTTTTATATTCGGCGTTTACTGATGCAAGACAACAGAATGGGTTGGACTTTCCTAAACTTTGTAAAAAGCGTATCAAGAAAAACCGAGTCAAATTACTTCGCTTCTCCCTGATCAGTGAAGCCATGATCGTAACTATTGATCTAGCTTTTTATTAACTTATACTTCTCTCTCTTTATGATTTGTTATATTCATATTATCATCATGTAAATTATAATGCAACCAGAAATCAGACGAACGATTCATACTAAATCTGCGGATGTGGTTAAATTCGATTTCCTATTTGACATTTAATAAAACTTGAATTAGTTAATAACATATAACAGGAAATATTTATAATATAAGATATTTGCTACATAGATTTAAATGGAAATGGAATAATGATATAAAATTGCTGTATAATTATACAAATACGTATTTCTAATGTTCATTGAACATCTTGTAGAGGTAATAATGATAACTGTATCATTTACCAGAATGATTATTTCTTTTATTCGCCGTTATTCTGAGAAAATTTGCGCGAGCATAACTAGCATAATAATTTTGTGAATTAATATAGTTCCCAAACTAATTTTTGCATAATTCTCAGGATTTTCGAGAAAGTGGCTGTTGCACAATAAAAATGCTCCAATGAATTTATGTGTATAAGCTCCATTGAGTAAATCTTAAAGCTAATGATTGTTACATACGTCAGGTGAACGTCTCTTCCTTCTGGTTTTATGGTTGAATTATTGCCAATCAAGTGGAAAGAATGTAATATATAAATGTTCACTATATTGCTAATTTATATTTTGTAAATAATTAATTTTATATGATAATATGATTTTAATATTGTTCTAAATGCAATTACTAATTTCTGATTTCTAATCGGTCATCTTAATTAATTAATTTTAAAATATTGGGAAAAATTATAATTACATCTTTATACTTATTATACTTCGTAGTTATAAATATAATGTAATAATTTTTTAAAAGTAAAAAAATATTTCTAGCAATTTTAATATTTTATAACATAAAACAAATTATTGTTTTAAATTAGAACAATTATTCATTGAAATTATAATAATCATTTATAATTGTTTTTACTTTTAAAAGACATTTTTTTTTATTATTTAATATTCTATGTAGAATAGATAGTGTTCAAGAATTTAAATGATAATAACACAAATATATGACGACAATAATATATTCATAAAAAAAAAATTAATAATTTATTTACTTCACAAAAATACTGAACGTTTAACTTTTTTTAACCGCTCGTTCTTTTTTTAATTTTTTAAATTTGTTATAAATAATTATAAAAATATAATAATGTTATAAATTATAAAGAAATATTTTATAAAGAATATTTTCAGTTTTTAAGAAAAACAATTCCTAAAGGATAAAACATTTTCATTAGTTTAGTTTTATAATCTAAATTAAAATCCTGATACGACTTTGTCACGAAGAACTCGAAAAAAACTGCTATAAATATTAACTACAACCATAAAAACATTTTGCTTTTAGAATGTTGATATTTTTACTGAAAACTATTTTAAAAATAGTTTTTATAATTTTAAATATTAGAATTGAGTATATTCATTATTAGAAGTATGTATATTTTATCTTAAAGAACATTTTATTAACGCACAATCACAAATATTATCATAATTATTACATTTTATTAACATGTTTATTACGATTATTCAGATCATCAAAAATGAAAGATATTTTAAATAAATAACAGAAAACAATGTGTTTAAGTTAATTAGAGTATAATTATATTGGTATTTAGTAAAATAATTATATTTAGTAAAATAAAACGTTATTATAATACTTACCTTTTATAAAATTCTTTGCATTTTCTGTTGGTATAGAAAAAGTGTTTAGTTTTTATCGCGTAGTTATTGATCACGTCCTTGAATAGATGAAAGAGAAAAGAGAAAGTCGATAAGAAGAGGAAATAGATATAAGTTTAACAGAATATAAAACACAGACATACAAAGCCATACAAATTATAAGATGTATGTATTTCTTGTTTGATTTAATATGTATATACAGTATTTTTTTCTGCGCTTACAATGATGACTGATGAATTTCCTTTCCCCTCGACTCGAACATTCTGTGCGAACGCATACGATTAATTTTTCATTTTCCGTATAAAACTTATTTATTGTAATTAAACACTTAGTGCAAACAGCACAGCGGCTTGATCTGACCTTATGCTGCATTTGATAATCCGATTCGCGCAAAGCGGACGGGAAGTCGTCCATTATAGCGAACAGGAGGATAAACGTACTATTTAATTAATTAGAGTCTTTTCACGCTTTACACTGGAAATTACAAAAAGAATCTGATTACATCAATTGGAATTCTGATTGAAAACGAACAAATCGAATTTTTTTATTTGAATTTATAATTATGTGTGAGATAATCAAAATTCTGATTAATGTGATCAGAATTTTCTGATTCGTCCATTTTTAATCAAATTTTTCTCAATATACAGATTTTATACGCAGATCCAGCGAATGCATCGTGTGATCGACGACTTGCTTGTATTTTTGATTACAAATTTATGCGGTATCGTTCGCCGAATAGACATTCTTGTTAGCAACCGAAGTAGGCTGCGAAACGATATCGGACTTGTCTATATAATCCCTGAAAGTATTAGCATAGAACTGCTGCTGTAACCGATGCCTGTCTCTTTCGAAGAATTGCCTTAATTGATTCTTATTGCGAAAATAGTTCTGCGCGCCCCTATTTGGCAACTGTTTGTTCTTCATTAACATACCAAGAAGATTGTGCATTCTAGGATGATTGATATCGTATTCTGTATTACTTTTTATTTCCCTTAAGATTTTACCAAGGCTTTCCGGTGTCGATGTGGTGAACGTTGGATAAGAATTAAGAAACGACCGGTGCCTAGAATCGTAATCGAAGTTTTCAGTATCGAAATCTTTAAGCGGCTTACGTGCGTAAGCATGCGGTCCATCCAGATACATTTCTACATTACTAGCAGATGTTTCTAGTCCATTGGATCCTTTATTTGACCTCCATTTCCTTGGGCCATTCTTAAATCTCGATCCAGTTCGTTTTTTCTTCATCTGCTTATCGTGGAAGGGAACTTTTGAACGAAATGCATCCGGTCTGGGTGGCGTAAGAAATTCCAAATAGCTATCGTCATTGTTGGAACTCGCAGCAAAGTTTGTATCTTCCACTTTAGGTTTACGACCAGGTTTAACGGCGCCATGATAGATATGTATTGGTCCTGCGGGTCGTGTCTTTAGCAAATGTTCCAAAGTCTCCAATAGAGGATCCAATTTTTTTTTACCACCTGAAGAGTTGGGTACGTCACTTGTGTGTATGTTGTTCTCGCTCTGATGTGCTTCAAGAATGTCTCTGTACTTGGACTCCGTTAAGGAAGATTTTAACTTTTGCAATTCATGCTTTAGTTTGGCTAAGTCACTCGCTTCGGAATTATTCTGGATCGGAATATTTGCCGGTTGTCTATCGTTGTTCCACTTCTGCGAGTTGTACATCGTCTTCAAGGATTCTTTGAACATTTCCTCAGCGTAATTCTGCAAATCCGACGTAAGCTTCGGCTTCATGATCAACTCGGTTTGCCCTGAATGCGGTTTAAAAAAGTTCCCGCCGGGCACGGCGGATACCAGATTTAAACCTGGCTGAAGGGGTTCGTTCGTTGACAACTTATTGTTAAGAGCGTTTTGATTTTTGATAATGTCAACGTTAGGGACGAAATTGATGGGATTAAATACTGGTTCCTGAGACTGCACAAGTTTGAGATCCACTTGCTTAGGTTTGGCTCCAGATTCTGTCAGAGAGTTCATGTAATTGTGCAGAATTGTTTGCGGAGTAGCTGAAGCGATTGTACTAAAAATTGGGATGGGTGTCGTCAAAACAGTAGTCGGATAATGCATCGCTTGATAAGCATTCAAATTGAGAGGACTGGATTTAATGTTTGGATTCACGATCTCTACGGTCTTCGCACCTACATTAGGAAGATGAGCGTTTGCCGCTGCTGCTCCCAGCATATTTAAATTATTACTCGAGTGACTATCAGCGGTCTGCAACACAATGTTGGACAGTCTACCACCCTTCACTAGTTGCTTATTCATTTGAGCTTGCAGTTCCTGTAAATTCTGTTGAATTGGAATTAGCTGCGTATTCTGATCCTGAACATAATACGAGTTAACGTTAGTCGCCTGCTTTTGTCCATTCTGGCCGACAGCTAGGCTCGCGGTAGCGAGAAAGTTCCCGCCGGAAGTGGGATACACGTTCTTCTTGCTCTGCATTTCCAAGTTGGCTCTATTTTCTGGCATTGTTTGGCTGGATAGCAGAGTGGGCACTGCCGGCGCACTCTGCACCTGTAAATTACCATGATTTATCAAATTCTGACCTTGCAGTCCGTGGGAATTCACGTGAATTTGAGTTGCCTGCAGCGGCGTCTGTAGAAAACTTGGATACGTCTGAATAGTCGGCTGCGGCAACACAGTGAAGGTCGTTTGTGGTGTTACATTGCCCTGCATACCGTGAACATTCAAGCTCTGCAGCGCCGGGGTCAAGCTCGGCGTGAGAGCGAATACAGGTGTCATAGTACTCGGAACGTAAGTCGCTCTCAGAGTATTTACGATCTTATTTGGGCTGCTCGGATGTGAGAGCAGAACCGTCTGCACGGGGTTTTGGAAAGTATTCTGGCCAACGATGATATCGGGTACTGGCGTGGAAACCAGGTTCTTCGATACAGCCAAATTCTGAGTAAGGACAGGCTGAGGCGTATTCAAGAGAGACGTTGTCGTACTGAATGCACCAATCGGCGCGACGGTAGCGAGATTCTGCAGCATAGCGTTGGACATATCGAAACCCTGGCTACCACCTAACGCGGTTGCGTGGTCGAAATTTGCTACGGGCACGAGATTAACAATGTATTTCGGCTTCTCCAGCTGATCCAACTCTATTCCGTTGGACTGAGAGACTTCGAGATTCGGAGATATCTGACTCCACGTGTTGATATTCTTCGATCCATGAACTTTCCTCGTTTTTGCACTGGTGATTCTGGAATCATGTCGAATGTCTTCGACGCTCTCGTCATGGTGATTCGTGTTGGGATCATTGAGCCATGGATTCATCTTCGTTCTTTGCCGTTGCGATTTTAATTTTGCAGAGCTGTACTTACCTTCATTCGCGCTCTCATTCAATGTGTCTCGATGTTCTTTGGAGAGTTGTTTTCTAATGGAATCAGGACGTTTCCGATTTTTTTGCGCTCTCAATCTCAGCCGTTCGATATAATCGGAGTAATCCGTGTTCTCATCTGAGACCTCTTCGGAGTCTTCCGTGCGTTGATAACTACGCTGCCTATTGTTGTAAGTATCGTAAGTCTGTGAGTTAGAAAATTCTGAGTTTTTCAAA
>Ga0157363_1004116_pt1 | contig 13332 bp, 6 predicted proteins | sample AttsexASBM1_FD_111477 | JGI IMG/M metagenome (GOLD analysis project Ga0157363, IMG submission 111477) | Fungus gardens microbial communities from leaf cutter ant in Ribeirão Preto, State of São Paulo, Brazil - Atta sexdens ASBM1 | ecosystem: Host-associated > Fungi > Mycelium > Unclassified ...
TAACTAGATCACGTAAATTGCAAGAAGAGAAACTTGAAAACGATCTTGTAATGTTCGCTAATACAACGTCGACAATGTAATTTCTATACATCTTTCCTTTCTACGGTCCGGTACAGATGCATAATCTCAATGACCGAAGCAACAGTGCATTGCAATGAGAAGCAGTGAGCCGTTCCACGAATGTGCGAGAATGGACATTAAAGTCTCGTAAGCTGCAGCACCGCAAATGCACATTTCTCCGACTGTTAAACGCGACGAGACGCACAGAGGAAACTTTACGGCGAAGCGAGCAACGTCGAGGACACGTGACCGAAGAGCTTCGTCCGTTAAACGTAAGCAATTAAACTGAAATATGAAAGAAAAGATATGAGGAAAAAGCGTAAAAAATGGTTTCTCGAGTCTTCCGCTCGATTTAATCAAACCCTCGATAGTATTTAGTTCATTCGTTATTTCATGGTTTTTACAGTTCGATAATAAGTACTGACGTCGTTCAATGTCTCACAAGTACCTACATCGTCTCGACTAATGGGCTTTTCAATCGCGTTCGCTTATTCATCTATTTTCTTATTACAGTTTTCAAGTCTCAAGTCTACGTAAAATTAATATGTTTTTTATCAGCTTATCGATCCATTGAACAATGAATTAACACTAAAACTGCCATTTTGACTCCGCTAACTATTCCAATTTTTTTCTTTTTTGTATTAGCTATACATCAGTATAGAATATGGAAATATAATACAAATCTAACGATACAAATAATAGCAAAATAACTTTTCATTAATTCATTAATTAAGGAATAAAAATAAAAATAGGCAATTACCAAAGTGGCATCTTCGATAATTTTAGCGGAATATTATTGGCAGTATTCTAATATTATAATAAATTTTTTTACACTCTAAATTTTTAAGAATGAAATTTCATTCCCAAAAGTTTCAAAAAAATGGTAATGATACCAATCCGGCAGGAGTGAATTTTTTCATTCTTAGAGAATGACTTCAAGCGAGAGTCAATTTTCAATCTCAATTTTCTCTCTCTCTCTCTCTCTCTCTCTCTCTCTCTTTCTCTCTCTCTCTCTCTCTCTGCGAAATAAATAATCTTATTCTCCATCTCAACTCAAATTAGGCTCATTCGATATGTTTTTCTACAAAATGAACGAATCTGGTAGAAAAAAAGCGAAGCTCTGTTTAGCGAAGTAAGATATTAATTATTAAAGTTCACCTTGTTAGGTTAGAAAATTCACTTCTTCAAGGAGTGAAGTGAAATTTACTACTCTTGCCGGACTGATGCAATTATTATTTTTCTTAGAGTGAAATTTCACTTCCAAAAATTTAGAGTGTAAACCAATATTTTATTGCATTCTATGTTTCTTTGGATAAATTTTTAATTTTTCGTATTAATCATTTTAGCGATTAACGAATGAAAATTTCGATATAATTTAGACTTAAACAAAGATAATTTTATTATCTACGTACACGATTTGCTAAAATTTCAGTTTAGTCAGAGCGATCGTTGTTAACGCGACGATTAATGTTACTATCGAATTAACCTTGGGTTAAGCCGTAGTGTAAATGGAATTGCGAGACGACCGAGCGAATTACCCGGTCGCCTCTAGGGCGGATATTACGCTGCACCGAATTATCGATTGTGAATTCAAAAAGCGGACGCGCAATCGGAGGGGAGTCTGAAGCACGAAGGCTTCCATGTACCGTCGAATACTTCGAAAACTTATTACGAACGAAGTCCCAATTAAACTTCCCCCGTGATTACTTCTCTATAGGCAAGCGGTTACAAGAACCCGCAAAGTCTGCTAAGTATGCAAGATTCTCGATGCAAGCTTGTGATCTAGATGCAAAGAATTAAAATTGCAAGCGTTGACGAATATTTCAGATATTATTAGATTGATTTGTTAATTACTACGAATATTGATCTAGCTTTCTGCAAAACAAAAAGTTTGTTTGAAATTGCTTACGTTGTATTATAGAGGATTTATTATAGGTATAACAATTAGATTTGATTTGAAATGATTTAATGATAAATTAATTTAGACTTGCTCTTCTAGGCTACTTTTTAACTAATTCCTATATTTCTCATGTAATAAATAATTATCATTGTTTTCTGCATATGAAGTGCATATCTCAGTGTATGAAATTTATAAATAAACTTGGCTTCATAGAACAGGATTACATTGTAATATCGTGTCATGCGAGTCGCCGTGGACCGCAAGCGTCTCAGTTATCCAGACGTAGGAAAGCCGGATAACGTGGCACACGGTCCTGGTTCTCTTGTCTCTGTTCGAACCTTCCAGAGTCCCGCGAGGTAGTTCTACAGCTGTTCCGTATTGGAATGCGGGTGTTACGAGGAATCCATAGGGAACTCGTACCGTCTGCAGGAGTGGTAACGCGGACCAGCGTCATCGCAGAGAAGGCCGCAAAGTGTATTTACATACCGAGTCTTGGTCAAAGCCTTTACTTTGCGCGGCCGTCCGCCATGCACCCGAGATGTTCGCAGCACCTCGAGCTCTTATTCCACCGAATTCAGAATGAGCTCGTCCTACTCGACGCATCCATCGTCAGAAATCCATTACCGCGATAATGGTTATCGAGTTAAATTTGCAACATGTATCCAATTTCTTTATTAAATATTGCGATACAAAAGTAGAGAGAAGAGAAAAAGAAAATTTAAAATTTTCAAAGGATACTTTGTGACACATGATTATTCTTGCCGAGAATAAACTACTGAAAAATTTAAAGAACTCAAAGAAAATTTTGCTATTAATTTTAAAACAATATAATTAAAGATACTGAAAATTTGAAAAGGAAAATATATAGAGGAAATTGTCAAAAACTCGTTCCAGTTAAAGACTAATGTAGAACTGAATGATGACTGTTTCAGCAGATTGATAGATCATATGTTGCTTTCCTATTAATCCTAGAACGTTATTATTATGTAATTTTTACATATAATGAGTTACCTATAATGAGTGAGATATTAAATATTAACAATAAGTTATGACTTTAGTCCTTAGGAAATTCAATCTGTTATGTTAAAAGCTAGGACAAACAAAGATAAGATTTTGAAAATTCTGTTTGTTATATCAATTTGGATTCCTTGATAATTAGTATTATAATAAAAAGCGTAATAAGTGATTTCAATTTTTTAAGCAGTTTTATGTTATTATTTTGTGTTATATGTTTTATTTAAATATAAGGAAATACACTTATATACACACACAGACACACAATTGAACTGTATACTACATATCATCAATTTGCTAGTAAACTTTCTTTCTTTCCTTTTTAGTCAATAAAATTATTTGTGTTTATAAAGATCTAAAAAGTTTAAATAATAAAGATTCTGTTTAAATATTAAAAGTGTAAGTGTATGAAAAACTTATGTTATATTATGAATGGCCTATTTTCTTATATAGTAAAATTTAGATATCAATATTATATTACTCAATATCGCTTCAAGAGCATTTTATAATTAAACCATGCAATTAAAAAAATGAATAATATAATTAGATACATTATTTTTAGCAAATCCACAAATTGCTAAGTTAATAAAAAAAAAATTAATGACTTTTATTTAACTCAAGCATTATGTAAAATAAACATTTCTAAATATATGTAGAAAATTTAAAAACGATATATATAATGTCAAAATTACATATTTCTACGTTTATTCTACGCAAGACTGCTATTTTATATATATATATATATATGTTGCTTAAAGCCACATCATTCTGCTGCAAAACTGACGCGTACAACAAAATGGAACTTCGCCTCGTAGAAATTGGTTCCTTGGCGAGTTTCTGGTGCATCAGAAAATTTCATTTTTCTCTTTCTATCCCAAGCTATCTATCGACCATCGATACATTCTCCTTTCTCGAATTTCACATGCATCCTCGGCGATCGATTACTCGTCGTGGCGCAGTTAACAAGCAGCAACAAAATTGTCGTGATGATAACGTTTGCATTTAGACGGGTGAGAGAAGCCTCGGCAAACGGTGACACGGAGTGCCCCCGGCTCACATTTTTCGCCATTTTCAAAAGCTATAAGCCCGTGGGGTCGGATCAGGGTAAGCATCCCGCGGCGAAAGCCGTGCTCGAACCGGCTCTCTGACAGGCGAAGGGGGGTAATTGCGCGTCGGTGCTGACTTATAGCTTCTAAATCAGTGTCGGCCGGATTCACCCCTTGTGCCATCGCCTCGTGCCAAACAGCCTTTGCGAAACTTTCGGGATAAAATGATGGTCGGTTTCATCGTCGCTTGATTACGTGTCCACCGGACATGTCCATCGACGAAGATGTTGATCGATTTATAGCTCGAAAATATAATAGAATAGGCCATACGATCGACATAAACATTGCAGAAAATTCATAAATAGCTCTAGAATTGCTACATTTTTTCTTTCAGCGGAAAGATGAAACAAAGATGTCGATTCGTCGCTCGAAGAAAATGTTCTTCTTAATTGGCATCTTATTTTCTTTAGTTTATTTTTCGTCATACAAAAAAATGATTTTGCTGAAGTATTTAAAATTTTAGCTAAATTTTTAGATACTTTAGCAAAATCATTTTCTCCATGCTCTATCAAAATCATTAATATTGCAAAATGGTCACTTTTCGTTAGAAATGCTTGAATGAGATTGCTATCCAATATCCTGTTGATGCGCAAAGATATCCGCAAATATATCGTGTTCCATCTGCAGGAAGGCGTAGGCAACCACTAAGCCGATCTCGTTGGCAAACAATTAGCCAAGTTTCAATCGTGCCCGCTTTTCATCAGAAGCGCGCCGCGAATTTCTCGCGAGAGAGAGAGAGAGAGAAAGAGAGACTATAGTAGAACCGCCCGAGCTTTCGGCGTTCAAGTGGTTGAACTTTATTAAACGATATTTCTCTAATTATCTCCGCTCCAACCGAGCTGTGCAAAGCGTAAACCTCCGCCGTGTAGTTGCAACCATGTTTACGGCGTTGTGCTGGGGGCGCGTCTCGAAACTATAAACATTAAAAAGGATCGCGAGGCGCCGAAGTTAGCACCCTCCTAGTTTGCCTCCTCCTCTTATGCTTCATTCACTTCCTTCTTTTTTCTTTTCTCATTTCCTTCCTCTCTTGCGAAACTGAGGAACTTCCAAGACCCATTTCGAGGAAAAACTTGGAAAATTAAACGCCACGAGACGGCACCGTCCGTATCGTCTAACATCAAGGAAAAAAAGCGGCGGCAAAACGCTTAACAGTAATGTACCGAGGCGTCGTCGATTTCTAAGTACTCGTTCGTCCTTGATAACCGTGTACACATCTCGCGATACAATTCTAATAGCACAACGTGGTTAACTTTTTAATTGGAAAAGGGAGAATAAATTACCTGAAAACAGCGTCGTCCAATTTTACGAGCACGCCTGCTAATCGTATTTTCAGAAGACGATACTCTACCAGGTAGCATAGGGGATATATAATGTAAAATTGGACTTTTTGAAACTTACTTTCCAGTATACTATCGTATACCAAGGACGCAGCAGATTATTAGGCTTTTATAGAATTCCGCGAGTCACTAATCAAACACTAAAATGATTTTCGCGTAATTTAAATAAGTTCACGGCTAAGCCTACCTTGTCGTTATACAGGTCTCGGCGCAATCGCGAATGGAAATAGGGCGGAATAAAATTAGCGGCTCTCCCGAATACCCAAGTAATTACGTGTAATTTATATTACTCACCATTGGTATGCAAATCACGCGTACCGTGCATGCCCATTATGCCACCTGCCGCGTGAACTTCAATTCCGTCGCTTCCAGCCTGTTGGAGTCTTCTTGCCGCTTTCTTCTTTTTCGCCATCGTGTTGTATTTAGGAATCGTAAGATTGTCTCTACGAAAAAAAGTAAAATTCGCATAGAGTATAGAAATGTTTCAATCCTAAAGTTTTCAAGCAGTATCTCAAAATATATGAGTGCTAATATTTCTAATCTGCATTTGTGCTATATATATATTCGTCATGAATCAACTGTGGAAATTTTTTAATACTGTTTCTCAATATTTAATTATTATTATTCGAAGAAAATGATAATTTTAATGATAAATTAACGATACACACTAAAAAAAATAATACTCCGAAATAACATAATAATAACGTAATAATAAGACTGTTTGAAAATATAATCCATCATTTTTTTTATAACTAAAACCAAATTATTTGTAATACATTATTTCTAGTATATATATATATATATATATATATATATATATATACAACAATATTGAACAAATATAAAAATTTTATTAGCTCGATTTGGATCCTAAATATCATCGAATATAATTAAGGCTCGCCCAAGACAAATAGACTGCAAATCCGTCAAAGAATCTGTCGTTAAAAGGGAAAGGCGATGAACTTGAGAGAGGGATCCGTTGTACAACAACGCGAGACACGACACACGACGAGCGACGAGACAGAGAAAACGAGAAAGGTTGCCAATGGTACGACGGAGAAGCGATAGCTTAGATACGGCTGAATTGGTCAGTGGCGTCAGTCTTTTGATCTAAACTAAAATACAAGCCCGAAACAACGGCCAAAGCAAATCTGCTCAAAGTGCCTGCCCTCTTCAAAGTACTTGGTTTCGTCTATCTCGCTTCACCCCGCATGATGACATACCCCAATGACCAATTATCTTTGTATCTTTGCCGATGACAAGCGAACCGCGAGTAAACTGTCAATGGGGGGGAAAGGGTTTAGTACGTGTCGGTCTATCGGATAAGGGGGTTGGTACATCGCTCTCTCTCTCTCTCTCTCTCTCTCTCTCTCTTGCTTTCTCTCTCTTGCTTTCTCTTTCTTTCTTTCTACCTCTTTTATCCTCGTCGTTATTCTATCTTTCTCTCTTTTTTCCTGCAATCTCCTCTCGCGCGTTATGGCTCGTGCGCATCCTCTTTTTTTTCCCTCTTTTCGCATTCCTAATTTCATTTTCATCGGTCGTCAATTCTGAGCGCGCGCGTGTTTTGTCGCGCGGATCAGCCGAAACAATGGTTTGCCTCACGGCGAATTAAATCGAAAGCGAATTAAATCTTCCTGCCACCCTTCGCCATCCCATCGCCTCGCGCTGTGACTCCTCGTCTTCGACAGAGGTACTTCGAACGTCGAATTTAGGACGAGACTTTAATTGGAGTCTCGCGCGTGTCCGTTTAATTATATCTGTCGCTTTATTTTTCTTATGTTGTGAAATGTACAATATTTTATTCTCACTATGCTTTCAGTATTTTGTTTATGGTATTCTTAAGAAAAACTTTCTACATTTAAATATATTTTACAAAATTAAAAAAACATTTATATAATATAATTGCACAATAATATATAATAATAATAATAACAATATAATAATAATAATATAAGTTTATACCATTCAAACAGTTTGAATGTCCTCAATATTATTATAATAGATACTATGTATTGAGTGATATTCATAAAGTCTGCCTATCAAAAAAATCAGATTTTTCCGATCGTTCTATGAACACTGAAAATATATTATTTAACATTAATATTTTATAAACTACATTAAATACGACATTTGACTGACAATCATTTAAATATGTATCTTTAGCTTCGTGAGAATTCATCATCGTCGTCCTCATTGGTGAAACAATAGTAGCCTAATACCACGCAGGAGAGAAACCCTTTTACTACCGCGATATGGCTTTAATTCGTGACATCTTATTCAGTCGTCTGACGAACTCAATGGCCGTTTGATGTTCACGACGCTTTAATATACAGTTGCTGGTCAACAGCCGGGTATCCATACACCTTTTCCAAGAGGGCTTTCATTCTGATAATGATTAACAAGACGGAAATTAACGAAGAACAGATTGGATCCGTTTAACGCCATTCTCGTTACCCTTTGTCTGGAAATGCTGTACTTACAAATACTTCTGTAATTGCTCGCATCCTTCTGCAATGTCTATTCGATCTTAAAGTATACTTAGTAATTCCCTCTTGTACTTCGTAGCTTTTTTAGTAAATTCCATTATTAGAACGTTTTACCCTGACTACATTTTTCGATTACTTATCTTTAATTAGACGAAGTCACCAAGAGATTTAGTGCGTTAATAAATAGATTTTTTTTATCAAACACCAATGATACGTATAAATAAATATCCTTTGTGACTCCTCAAATATATATATATATAGAGCTTGATTATTTTAGAAAAACAATCCTTTTAAGTTACCTTTTTAATCCCTTACGCCTGATTACACTAAAAAGAATCTTTCATGTTCAACAATTCCTTCATTAAATTTCATAAAACGATTAATCATCTCTCTCTCTATAACAAAAATTATATAATTTATGTTACCAACAATGATAGATTGATTTATAAGCATTACTAGTATTTTATTTTAAAAGCCAAAAATAATTAAGAAATCAGAATTACAAAAGCAAAATAATACCGCTATTATTCTGAAATCTACACCATTTCCGTAATATATAAGTATAAATGTGTTCTAGACAAACTGCGAAATGCGAAAACGGGCTGTTGAATGTTAGACGTTAGTTTACGTCGACGTACTTATGGCCCCTTGATGTTGCCTTTCATTTAATGTATCTCTGTCCAAGACCTAATCCCGTGGTAATAATCCACGTATCCTGCTGCTCGCGCACACAAATCTGTGCAGTAAACCGTGCCAATAATGTGATTCACATTTGTTAGAAGCGGGATAGAACTCGCCTTTATATGTATTTCTCTACAATGAAACTCATCGGCTTTAATTAATGATGATGTATTACATAATAAAATGATAAAAGTAAAGAAAAAAGAGTAAAATTCATAGCTCAGGAAAAATAAAAAAGAAATAACCAAAGCTGAGCAAAACAGATGTTGTAAAGCAATGTATTATTGATAGTATCTATATATATATATATATATATCGCTTTACTTGGAGTTTAAGCTTCATGTTATTTTGCTTTAAAATTTACTGTTTTTTTTTAAATCGATAGTAAGGTAATAATTTTACACCTTTATTAGGAATATAAAAAAAATGAGTGACATTCTATAGAAAACTATTCTATAAAAAAAATTATATATCTATAAAAATCACATCGTACAAAGAGTTATAAAAAAATAAGTTCTAGATACAGGACAATCATGTTGACGTGTAAGTCTAAGCAAAAAATAAATCTCGATTTTATCGATTGGCTCTTGTGAATTTTTTACGGCAAAGTTTCGCGTCAAGGATCGGGCCGTTTCCGTTCAGCAGGACTCCACCACGTTAATTCCACAGGACGTTACATTAATTCCAAATTGGTTTCGGCCAAGCGGAGATCCTCAGCATCGCACCAGGTACGAAGGATCACCGATCCACGGAATACCCGGCTTAGTTCCGTCGTAATTACAGGCCAGAACGGGGCTTAGCCTGTCCTTATTTATACGCAAGCTAGGACGCGACGCGACGCGCACGCTGATACTTCATTTCGCTACTCCGTACACCTCGTATGCATTTCTTATTAACTACATCCTGGCAGGCAGATATTATCCTCATCTCCGATTGGCCTTGATAAGCGATCACTCATTCAAGTGCATGCAGCATTATGTTTGAGCTGAGAAGATTGGAAACAATGATTCTTTGATGCATTCAGCTTTTAATGTTAAAGACACAAAGAATTATGTATAAACGTAATACTTTTCTGTCATGATATTCAAAATTAAATCTTTAAAAATAAACACTGATCAAGAAGAAAATCTTTAGAGGTAAACAATGATTAAGAATTAAATTCAATTAAATCAAGTTTTCTTAAACTTTTCTCATTTAAACTAAACCTTGGAAAAAATTATACAACTCTCTAAAAATCTAAAAATCTGAAGTCTACTTGTCATATGACAATATCAATTAAATTTTTTAGGAGCGCATCTATCTCTTTTCATCCACAACGAAAAACAGCAAATACACGTTCATTATTATAGCGAAAGAAGTTGGCGAAATTCCGAACGCGCGACTAAGAGAGACGCTTATAAGACTGAGTAAGGGTGTTCGAGGTAGGGGGGGAGGAGGGGGGTGTCTTAAGCACCACGTCGCTATATTTAGGACGCATCCTTATCTCCGTCGACCCCTTCTAACCGCAGTTTTGAATCGTGGCGGGCGCGCCGGCGCTAAGCGCCGGTCCATGTTGGTGGTGATTCCGCGGCAGGAAGGGGTTGCACTTTGTTAGACAGAGATAGACAACGGACGAGGCGAATAAGGGGAAACTGAAAACGAGAGAGAGAGAGAGAGAGAGAGAGAGAGAGAGAGAGAGAGAAAGAGAAAGATGCCGTAGAAACGAGAGAAAACAGAGATCCAGCGAACGATGGGATAACCCTGTGAGTGGTCAAAGGCGTCGGAGCGAGACGGCTGATGGTCGCGACGAGGGGGATGAAACAACTCACGGGGGCGAAAGGTGTCGTAATGAAGCTCTGCGAGGCTGAAGGATAAAGTGAGACGGCGAATAAGTGGAAGGGATGGTTGAGAGAATGATAGAATAGAATAGACTATTAGTGAGAAAAAGATGGAAAATCAGTCCCGAAGGAAAGAAGAAAAAGAGAAAGAGAAAAAGATGTAGAACGATACTATGAGAGAAAAAAGGAGGAAAAGATCCTAGAGGGTAGAAGGAAAATAGAGAAGGATTGTCACGCTCGGCATTCTGGTGGGGATGAAGGTGGTGGGGTATGTAGAGCAGTACAGAACGTGAGAGAGAGGAAGAAAGGGAGAGAGTAAAAGGGGAGAACGAAGACAGAATGAGGGTAGTGAGGAGGGGTTGAAACGCGTAGGGACACAGAGCCATAAGAGGGTTGATGGCGGCCGGGGTTGGCCCCAGTAGCACAGTCGCGCGCCAAACTCCCGTAAGAAAGCACGTACCCGGTGATTCTCGAACGCTCTTTCGCGCATCCTGCACCCAACGTCGACGGATTTCTTTTTTTTTCAACGACGACGAGTTCAACGAGTTCGGGCCACTGACCCGCCACTCTTGTCATCGCGTACCTTCGCGCCTACACTCGAGAGGGTTGATACTACCTGTGACTATCATTGGGGCCGGTGACTCGAGACACAAGCGGGTTTTTTCTCCTGAAAAGATTAAAGTCTCGTCGTGATTGGAACGCTCGAGATGATCGAAGTAGAAGGGTGGATTTAGCAGGTAAACAGCAATTTATTATTAAATGTTAAATACTGATAAACAAAGACATCAACCTCGAGTGGCTGATGGGACATTATGACAGAGTTGCTGAGAATCTTTAGCTAGTTGTCAGCTATCTGATAAGTATAACTTTTGGATTCGATCTGTCATTCGTGTATACATATTTGTTTCAGTAGTATTTTTATTTATATGATACTATTAATTGCACATTAATTATTTCGCCTAAAATTAGGAAATTACTATGAAATACTTAAATAATCTATAATAAGGAAAAGAAATTGCACGAGCTTTTACATTGTGTACTATATTTCATAAAAAAGATATTCTAATGAATTCTTATCTATCGAAAAATAATTGTAAAAATTAAATTTATTGCTTAATAAAACTTAATAATTTAGATTTATTACTTGCAAAAATGTATACTAACAAATAATTATTACAATAGTTATTACAATAATTAGTACATAATTTAGCAAATAATATTCAGTGTAGAGTATTTTTTTTTTTTTAATTTAAAATAGTCTTTCACTTTGAAAAAACGATACCGAGAAGAAAAAGGATCGATATATTCGCCATTAAGTTGAGCACGAGACGATCGTGTTCACCATGTATTTCGTGTTGTCGACGATGTTTATGTCCGCGTTTCACGAGCTGCATTTTGCGTTACTGGCGCCTGACATAATGCAAAAGTTTTCAAACGGCGCCAGATGCGACTCCGTCCGCGAGCGAGAGAAACGCGCCCAGCATTTCCTCTGCGCTTGTGTCGCTCGTTACTGAGAAAGTAGTCTAATTTACCAGAGTGTCTCGTCCAACACAAATTCTGGGAGACCTATCTCCAGGTTCTAAGCGGCATCCTCGTAACGACAACGTACAAATGACTTTCTGATTAGTGAAAACTTTCGAAAATCCTATCTCAAAATTTATTTCAATTCTAAACGGCATTTCATCGCAACAAAATATTATATCATAACCATAGAGATCTGTAAATCACGAAATAATATCATAAACTTATTACTCTTACAGATGCATTATCATGATTTAAAATAGTTATAAAACCGATAATTACAAAAAATAATAATTGAAATTAATTTAATTTTTGAACATATCGAAGAGAGAGAGAGAGAGAGAAAGAGAACTATTAAATTTTTAATTATTAGAGTTTTGGTTATCAATATTTAGTTTTAAAACATATATTACATACATATTTTTTAAACATATGTACGAGTATCGGCATACTATATAATTTTATCTTAAAAGAATTATCTATAATACTTTAAAAGAATGATAGAATAGAGAAAATTCTTCACATTAATATAAAAAAGAATTAACATTTTATATATAATTAGTAATAACAGTTCGGATCTTTATAATGATAATTGTAATTATGTCAATAGGATTACACGATATAGCTCCGGTTCGATCTCGTCCATTATCGTGAAACAAAGTAGCCAAGCGGTTTATTGTGCTGCGCACTGATCGGACATGTTGCACAAGTGTGCAACCAGACGCAATATTGTGCCGAACTGGCAGCGGGTACACGACAATTTGCCTGACAATTCATCGCTTAAGCATCGTGAGATTAACGCACTGCACGTGCTAGCAAACATTACAAAATTGAATCTTCACAGCACGTTGCAGCACTTCTCTCTCTCCCTGTGCCTCTCTTCTGCGCTTTCTCTCTCTACTTCTTCCATAAACGCAGCTGTAACATTATTGCCTTGGTAGCAAAAAGATAAACGCATAAACTCAACGACAGTAACATGAATGAAACACGTCAATACTTTTAAATGGCGAATCTTTGGGATCGCATCCATCACCAATGGATCGTTTCGCGTGATACATGACGGGAATCATCAAGGGTTCGTCGCCGCTACGTGTTAACGTCCCGTTAGAGGGATTAAGTGCCAATTACGTTCTTACCGCGGCGAAATTACATGACATGGTTAAACTTCTAATTCGATAAGTGTCAGTTAACTGCGCTCGAGCTGTTTCTGCCGTTCTCTGATGACTGGATGCATTCATTGATCGTTGTTTGCATCGTACATTCCGTTAGAGTATTCAGCGGCAATTTCTCGCAAGATTAAAGTATCCGCGATTACGTGGAAAAAATTTGTACAAAAAAGTATCACATTTTATATATGTATTGAAACTTTCAACGCAGGAATCACATTTTTATCAAAAATAGATAATTACA
>Ga0157363_1004117_pt1 | contig 13330 bp, 7 predicted proteins | sample AttsexASBM1_FD_111477 | JGI IMG/M metagenome (GOLD analysis project Ga0157363, IMG submission 111477) | Fungus gardens microbial communities from leaf cutter ant in Ribeirão Preto, State of São Paulo, Brazil - Atta sexdens ASBM1 | ecosystem: Host-associated > Fungi > Mycelium > Unclassified ...
TCTCTCTCTCTCTCTCTCTCTCTCTCTCTCTCTCTGTCAGAAATCATTGATATAAATATCTAATCGCTATGATCGCAAATAGAACTTTTTGTCTGATATATTGACGTTGAAAATGCCAAGTATTCAAAATATCTTACTTCGATAATGTCTATCGTCTTCAGGTAGGAGCCTTCAGGTATATGCTCGATTAATTGAACACCGCGAGCGCGCCGTTAATCGCTCGCTACGCAGCAAACGTACTCGAATCCCAACGGGATTCATCCTGCTGATTAACACAGCTCGTGGTATCAGCTACGGCAGGCGAATGCGCGTCGCGCGCGGGAATGCAGATTGCATGCACGTAGCGTATAATACGGCTTAAAGCGTTAGGCGCTCACTCTCCCCCGCGAACTCATCGTATAGTACCGGAGACGAATGCGATTGAATAGCGCGTCGAATTTCCGTGACGAATATATGTATATGTAGGTATACGAATCCTATCTCCCTCGTTTCGTCTTTCTCGTATATCCCATCTCTTGTGTATCTCGTCTCGTAGTATCTTCTCAGTTTGTTCTCTTCTCTCTTTCCCCTACGTGTCTCCCCGCACACAGTCACGGTATTATGGCGTAATTAGGCGATAGGCTTTATACGATTTGCCATGTTAAATGCACGAATGAAAGAGCCCCCGAAGTCTGAATGTCGAGAGCCGAAAGTGTGAGACGTCCCATGGTGACATTCGACGCGATTATTGTGGAACGCTCCTTTCCAGCGACGTGACGGCGTATTGTGCGTCGACTATTACAGCAGCTTCTTTGCGGTAAACCCGATTCTCTAATCGGGGTAAATATACGATGGCAACGGCGTCGGTTGCTCGTAAACAACGTTGGTCCGCGCGTAGAATGTCTGAAAGTGACTCTACACGGTCAATAATACTGTATTAACAAATACAATATTACTAATTTGACAATATTACTAATTGTGTGTGGTTAATATTAATGGATTGACGTAGAATACTGATGGTAATCTGGATTGTGATTCTCAAATATCAGTATCGCTTTATTAGAATACATGTCACAGTACATGTTACAGTTGTGTAATAGATAATATACGTAAAACTGAAATGAAATAATGAAATAATGAATTGTTAATAATACTGATCGTATAAGGTTGTAAAAATATTGAAAATATTGATACGTACTGTTGATATTACTGATTCAATATTATTAATCAGTATTATTGATCATGTAGCGTCATCTTAAGCCATTTCTAGGCCGATTTTTTCGAGCAAGAAGAGCTTTATGAGTAGAATATTTTTGTGAAAAAAATATCTTTAAATATTTTTGAAAAAAAAATTAAGATAAAAATAGCCATTGTTTTGATGGCTATTTAACTTATTTATTTAAAAAATTTAAGTTTGAAGATTAAATTTTATAGATACTGTAAAAGTGTATTGTCTTCTGAAGTTACATTTTATTATTTACTTTTAGCTTTAACACAAGGAGATTAATTTGCTAATATATTTGCTTAGAAAATAGGAACAAGCAGAGCCAGAGAAATATATTACAAGAACGAATATTCAACGATAAGAGGCCTGATACACAAAAAAGTTAAGTAGAGTTTCGCAGAAAAGCATAACGTAATGAAAACGATTTGAAAATCTGAAGCAGAAAACTCATAAATAACAGCAAATTGTTGCAAAAGAGCAGAAAATTGGCCGCGAACCTCTTTATAGTACAGAACGCAATTGCATTAGATTGAATTGTATTATGTTTCGAAGGAAGCCTTCCGTAAGATCTATAACCGTTTAACGCCTCGTTAACTGTTCATTATTAACGTGCCGTTAAACAGGAATAGATCCTATAAACGACGCGCGCGAATTAACGTTGATCAATGAAACGTCTTTCGACAGTCTACATCTGGAGCGGATTGGTGCATTATCGGATTGATCGATATTGAAGTAAAATAAAAACGAGAAACATCATTAAATACTTTGATTCGACCGTTGTCATACGGTAATTAAGAAAATTTCTGTGAAACTGTGTGCAAAGCAAATTTTTTCAAATGTATGCACACTGCTACAGATTACGGGAATTAAAGATAAAGAAAATAACGATTGTAGAAATTATATTGCTGAATGCTTTGAGAGATATAAATGCCATACTCCAATACTCAAAATTCAAGAATAATTTGGCAATTAAGAAAAATTAAGATTGCTTTGATTATTGTAGTTGTTTTATGTAAGTCCAATATATAGTGAAGTTCTTATTATTATCTTGTTTTGTTAGTTAGAGAGAGAGAGAGAGAGAGAGAGAGAGAGAGACGTAGATTTCTCAAAGTAATAATGATGTAAATTTCATAACGATTATGTAATGATATATGTGTGTCAAATTTTCCTAAGAGGTAACAAATACAACATTTACATAAGCTTTTTGATAAAGAAAAGTTAAATATGTCTTTGCGTCTAAGTGTATAAACATAATGAAGATAAAAAAAAAGAATACAAAGGCACAGGTTCTTCGAATCGAACTAATTAATTCCGCGCAAGCTGTGTACGTTATGCTAAAGCGATTTATCTCTCAATCGTCCTCGATTACGTGAAACAGTTTACCACCGATAATACACGGCCTCATTCTTCTTCGGTATTAATTAATAATTAATGTACAAACGCACAAACGTGTACGTGCTCACGACGAACATAATCGCAGGCGGAAGTCACTTTATACGGTAGCGCGAGCGGTTAATGCCTGCGGGGGTTGTTGGGCGTATATTACGGGGGTGAATTTCGACGGTAGTCGCGGTAGCGACGGTTGTGGGTGCCATTAACAGTGTTTCGCCGGAAATGTAAAGCATAATGCGCCGGCAGCTCGTGGATATGGAACCTATTACCATTCGCGTGTATAATGCTACCTTCCCGCCACCGCTCCATTACACCTCGCGTCTCGCCGCGTTGCGTTACGTTGCGTTGCGTTACGTTACGTTGCGTTACGTTGCGTTGAGCCGATTCTACATTAGTTACAAGTTGATCTCAAGTTTATTGCGACAGCCAATATGAAGCGTTGATTTCAAAATGCAAGTTTCAGATTGGCAAGTTTCAGCAACTAATCGGCTTTGCATTGCGTTGCGGAGCATTCAAGAAAAGTTCAAATGTATCTCCCGCGATAACTACGCGTTAAAGGCAAAAGTACAGATTCTTGCATAACGCATAATGCATAGGTCGCAAAAAATCAACTAATCAGAATCTTTTATTTCATAGAAAGAACGGAAATGAAAGATTTTGATTGCATGGTTCATTTTTTTATGCAGTATGCGTTATGCAAGACTCTGTGCTTCCGCCCTAACTTTATTCTTCACATCTCATTTGTTAGCTCAGCAGCGAACGATTTTCGACAGTTTGGAAAATTTTAATTTCAATTCAAGAAGTTTAAGAACTCCTCTATTTGTTCAATGATAATATGCTTTTAATAATTTGATTCTTTAAACAATTAATCGAGTTCATAGATTTTCTCTAAATTATCCAAAGTTTAGAAGAATTTCGTTTCAAGGTTAACGCGATCATAAAAAATATTTGACATTTAATTGGCGTATGTTTTTAATTTAATAAAAGATTAATTTACCGAATAATCATAAAACATTTAATGTTAAATAAGTTATTTGAAAAATCGCATTGATTTGAAAGAGAAATATTTGAACGAAAGGAAAAATATGATAAATAAACAATATTTCTCTATGATTACAGATTATATTTCTAAGATTATAACTTATCAAGAAACACAATATTATCTTATGTTAAGTACATTATTTTATAATAATAAAGAAAGAGAAATTTAAAAAGTTGATCACGCATATAGTAAGTTCTCTTTGTACGAGATATTTAATCTTGTCGAATTTAAATTACATATAATTAAGAAAGAGTCTCTCGAGAAATCGTTGTTCCGTTGGCGAATCCGCGCGAGATAGAATCGAGTTTGAGTTCACTAAATCGACAGCTTGGCGTCTTGCAAACAGAAGTGATCCTGTTTGCGCTTAGTCGGGCATAATCCGAGGTAATCCTCTTGCACAATATGCGAATGCAATGCGTTCTGACCTCCTTCCTTCCACCCCTGCTCGTTTCTCTTGTTCTTTCTCTCGTATATAAACGTATGCCTTTCGCGCCTCTCGTGCTCTTTTCTCTTTTCTGTATCTCATCTTCCGTGCCGTCTTCTTAGTACATACAAGGAAGTGTTTCTCTTGTATTGTAGCGCAAAGAGCATCGTGGATAATGAAAGGGAAAAAGGAGGAAGTGTTCTGAGCAGACGCTTGTGCTATCTCGCCTTGAATTCTATCTGCGGAAGTGAATCGTCTTATAAATTATAACGTGAATTTGATTCGATTCAATGAACCTTGCATAAACATCCTTGTGAGAGAGATGTCTTTGTCAGCTTTGACATTTTTCTTCAATCTTCTGCTAACTCGTAGGAAAAACATATATCTCAATTTGCATATTGATGAAGTAACACTATTTTGTGTAAGTAGAATATCTCTCTAGTAATACCATTTAAATACCATTTAAACTAAATGCAATATTTGTTTTATTTTATTTAGAGTTAGCATTAAATAGATATCTTTGGGCAGTATTTATAGTCCATTCTTATTTTAAGACTGTCAGTAATGTCTTAAGATGTTGATACACTCTGATTAATTCATGATATTTTAAGATTGTACTTAAGATCCTAAATATAAGATCCGACTATGAATACCGCTCTTTGTCACAACTTCAAATTTGAAAATTATTTCTCATTTTATGCTGCCTAAGTATTAATTGTTATCCTTTTCAAATTGCTTATAACATATAAAATATGTTCCATATTTAAGACATTTAAAATTGATCCTGATTTAATAGAAGCGAATGAAACGGAAGCATCTGTAAGTGAAGCTTCTAGAGATTACTTTTAATTTCCGTAATATATTTTGCAATGCCGTTAACGATTCGATACGACTTTTACCCTCTCGCATTTAAACTCCTTTCACAAACTTTTTCTTCTTATAGTTTCTCATATGCGTTTTATATATGGAGCGATACAACTCGTACGCTTTCAACCGACTAACCCTTTCCGACGCTAATTATCACGCTTAGCTCCATTTTCATTCCCTCTAGTACCACGAACTCTCACTTCATCTTCTTTTTTCTGTCTGCAGTAGTGAAAAATATACGAAGGGTGTTACGTTCGCAAGTAGTTCACATCTTCAACGAGCGTGATCCTCGGTAATTAAAACACTTCATGTCATCAATGTAATGTCATTCGAGATTCCATTCGTTTCAGGGATGATTTATGTTCTTTGTATTTGAGAGTATGAAGATCAACTGGTATTGTATGATACATTATTAATAATTGCAAGTAAAATTATTAATAAATATCTCTGTTAATAAATAAATTTGAAAAATGTTAATAGAAATTATTATAAATATTAATTAAGAAATCATTTATTTTGATAATCTGCTATAATTTTTACCAGTGTCTTACACATAAAAATTTATCAATTTATCTTGTAACTCTAAATTAAATTTTTTATTAAATTTTATTTAAGATAAAAGAGTTTTCAATATGTAAAAATAAGGGCATGTAAGAGTCAATAACATGAATGTCATATGCCAGTAAAATTATTAAGAATTATGGTGTAGAACAACATTCATAATAAAAAGAGTAATAATAATAGTAATGATAATTCATCTGATTCTGTATGGCTTATCGTTCCGTATATGCAATAAATATACCTGAGAAATTTAATCAATTTATTAACAAAGATACTAAAGTATTGTTTTTCATCAATAAACTATCTGAATTCAGGTTCACAAAGATTCTCGTCCACATTTGTCTAAAAGCAACGTTGTATATGTAGGATTGACTGTAAAAATTGTAATGCTTCTTATGTCGGCTAGATGGGTAGACATTTGAAAATATGAATTAGTGAACATCGTAATCATATCTGCTAGGACGTCTATCAATAATTCGGTAATTATCGATCATAGGCTACAATTCGACTATCATTTCGATTAGGATAATATACTTTGGATGAAGAATGTTATAGTAAATAACTAATATCAGAGATGATTTACATTAAGAAACAAAATAAGTCTTAATCTCCAAACAGACACAGGGAAGTCTTCACTCTGCGCATTTTTCTATTATAAACAAAACAAAACTTGCATTATCATGACTGTTTTCTTAATCAATATCTATTTGCGGTCAATTGTTGTTTATCTTAATAATTTGACTTTTATTTAAGAAATGTTTTGATAAATTTTGTATTCAAAATATTTCTGTGTGTTACTTGCAGTTCTAATGGTGAGTTTACTACTCAAAAAATTGAAACAAAAATTGTTTGATTTTATAGAATATATATATGTATATATATATATATATATATATATATATATATATATATTAGTCCATATTAGTCCAGGATTTTGTTTTCATCCTTTAATGTATTAAGTTCACAGTCTCCAGAATTTTTCTCTTTTCTTTCAACCGTTCTGTGAATTTCTGGAATTTTTAGAGTTACTTAATATGAAAATTGGAAAGATATTGTTGCATTTTCCTTCTTGATTTATTTATTTTGGACATCTGAAGAGGGACATCAAAAAAGCAGCCGAAACATGTAATAACGTAAACTTTTATATATATTATCATCTCTATTTTATATATATTATCATCTCGATTTTCTTAAAGTAAATTTAATATTATATAATTAAAATTTTGTAATTTTACACACTGACATTCGCATTGACTTTTACTTGTCTTTATTTTTATATACAGAAGTTTGTTATTATATAATATGAGTTAATCAATATTTTTAAAAGATTTTTATTATTTATCTCTTCGAATTTTAATTTTTCTAAAATTTTTTAAATCTTACTGCTTTATATTCCATGATTTAATAAATGTATATATTTATATTTCATACAGTATAAGATACAATCGCCAGTATAATTTTTCCTCAAGTTAGTTCTTCAATATCTGTTGGCAAAAGAATCTATGATGATTTTTATGTAAAGATATATATATATATATATATACGTATCTTTCCTTTTTCTTGTGCGCTTTGTAGAACGCAATGTTAAAGTAGATTGTGTGGATACGTTGCGGTAGGATAGGAACCGCGCGGTTTAGAGGTAACAGCGCGGGAAGAGATCGGTTTATTTGTCTGCTCAAGGCAACGCATATGCGACCGCGATATGCAAATGACAGATTTACACAGGTGTTATAGATATACATATAGTTTTCGAGCATACAGAGGGCGAATTAACTACGACGTTTAATACGGGACAGTTTGGATGGGTCATCGAAACCGTCAAGTATCTTCGGTACAAGCACTATTCTTTTGCGTTATTAATTAATGTTGTCTAAAGTCATTTTATAGTTGTGTTTACCAATATGTATATATATCTCACTAGTTTCAGATTTACATTACGAAGCTAGGTACTATTTATAATATAGATAATATTTTTCTTGCTTTCTCAATCATACGATTAATTGATCTGATAATCTAATTTTTGGATGGAAAGACGTTATTGTTATTGCTTTGTATGAGGTTGAGATTTTTTTCTAACGATATTAATTATGGTTTCAGTGAACGAGAAGTGTTTAAAGGCCCGAAGATTCTGCCTTCGCAGCAACTGGGCGCTGCGGTCGCTCCATGGCCGGGCGCAACCGGCCTCATAGCTTCGGTCACTGCTGACGACATGGCACATAAAGGTAAATTGTATTTTCTAATTATAAAATTGTAGAATGTCAACGTTTATCGATATGCACTGGAGATCATTTTTAAAAACAAAAATAACAATGTGAAAGTTATTAACAAGTTCATAGCTATAGGAAGAATAATATCGAAAATATTGAACCGAATATTGACGCTTACAATTCTTAAATTCGTAATGTTAAAATACGTAAATCATTATTCATAATCTAATAATGAGATTTACAGTTATGATATAGGACAAGATAAAAAAAAGTCATTGTCTCCAAAATTGCGTATGCGATCAGAAGATTAAGACACATGAAACCTCATCGAGATCGTTAAAAATAGTATATCAAAAGATCCCTTCATGTCGATTTTTGATCATATGTCATTTTTTAATCCGGCATTCCATTACGATGGGCCATCACGAGAATGATTATGATAAAACCTTTAGGAGGCGGAATTGTCTCTCTCTCTCTCTCTCTCTCTCTCTCTCTCTCTCTCTCTCTCTCTCTCTTGTCCTCTCCCTCCAAAAAGCATAAAACTCAACGACTTCTAGATGACGACTACGAAATGCCGATGGCACATAACCACCATACGTGCAACGAATTCTGTTTCTGCGATTGGTGTTTTGCATTAACTATGACAACATTTATATGGCATAATAAAGCTCTAAAATAGCATTGGACATGAGAAAAATAATCGACTGTGATTGGTCAATTTCTTACGGCTTTACAGCTTATGGCCTCTTAAAGCAAGATTATGACTAGGTCTAGACTAATGAGATTTCAAGATTTAAGTTTTAAGAGAGTATTTAATAAGGAATTTTCAAATCAGCACTTAAAGGGACAGCATCGTGATGACTAAGAACGTTTCTAAGATAATTGCCGCGTGCGACGTTTTTTTTCTATTCGCGCGCACACTTCTCCTATTAATTTGCGAGACGAAGTCTCGGCGAACGTAAACTATGTCCGGAGATATTACGGATAATTCGAATTCTAGCCCCGGACGAATCGAAACGTCCGAGAATCAAGAGGGAGGCGTTCGGTTGATGGCTAAGGCGTTTAACCCCATTAGTCCTGAATGGAACCTCTCGTCTCTCCCTCTCTCCCGCCCTCTCTCTTTCTTGTTCTCTCATATACCCATCCCCATTCCTTCTCGCTTCCTCTAACTTTCTGTCACTGGCGTTTCCTTCGCTCTCGCCCATCCCTGCTCGAGCTCTCTTAACACAAGGGTCCGAAGAGGATGGGCAGACGACGTCTCAAGGCTTTCTAAAGCCGGCAACTTCTGCCTGAAACTGGCTGCTCACTTCACGTATTGATTTCCATTCTCTTACGCCTTCCAGTCCTCACGTTGCTCGTTCGCCTCGTCGTGTCCTTCGAGCCCACCGATTCCTTCCGCGGGATCCTTCGCTGTTCTGTCGCGAGATCATAATTTCTATCCCTTGACATCCCGATAATCGTCGTATAACTTAGTTAAAATGCCAAGCTAAAAAGGAGCATCTAAATACGACGTCTTTATTCAATAACTTCCTCCCCTTAATCTTTGATAATTTTGTTATGTTTATCTTTTAATATATCATGTTATAACATACTGATTTTTGGCAGACTATGCTAAAAAATTAATGATTTTAGCAATGGATATATATTGTACATGTGTGTATAAATTTAATGTTGTTATAAATTTAAAAAACTCGAGAACACATCGAAAAAAATATGATAAATAATATAATAAATATTATTTATTATATTAAGAATTTTAAGCACCATATATGAATACATCAAAATACAATAAAGAAAGCTAAGATCAAATTTTGGATGTTACAAATAATATTATATATTCTTTAATTAAATCAATTTATTCCAGATATAATTGTAATTAGCGAGATGTAATTATATTCAGATATAATTGCATTAATAAAAGAAGATATAATATTTTATTTGTAATATCCAAAATTTGACCAATCTTGACTTTCTTTCTCTTTATTGTATTATTTATTATATTATTTATAATAATAATAAATATGAAGTATTTGTCATAAATATGAATTATTCGAATTTTAATTTTTAACATAATAGACTTAATAAATGAAATAAAATACATTTTGTTTATCATATTAAGTCTATTATGTTAAAAATTAAAATTCGATTAATTCAGGATAGCAAAATATGTGTACACAATTTTTAGAAAAATAACAGTGTGTTTATTCTTCTTTTTTGTGTAATTATTTATAATCACAATAATTGAATCTTTTGTGATCATTGTATCCGTGACGCATTCTATTGTTTTCTTTTTATGAATGGAACGAACATATCAAGATCGTAATCGATTATATCAATTTCAAACAAATTTTTTCTCGTATATTCCAAAACAATTTTGTTATTTCATAGAAACGATTTATTTATTAACAGTCACTTTATCGTAAAGGATTTCAATCCTGCAAACTTTAGACATATGCAATGCATAAGAACTAGTCACAGGACATTTTTTTTATTTTTACTTTAGCAATTTATTGAAAATAATTATTCACTGATCTTTTCCCCCCAAATTCTATCAATTATGTACAACTTGTGTACATTAATGAGTATGAAAGATTGTATGAGCCAACACAGTTAACAGTGCTTAAATTATTTTCGATAATAATTAATATATAAAATTTCAAATAGTATATGTTTCAATTCTGGATTTAGGTCCTTTTCAGTATGTATTAACAATATGAAATGGTTGTAAATTTCTAATGATTGAATCTTCCATTTATTGTAAATTGTAGTTCAATTAAAAGTCGAATAATTAAAATAATTACAGGCATCATGTTAACTGAAATTAACTGAAATTGTCATCAAATTCCATAAAATTCTTTAAAGTTAAATAAATAAGTAGAAGAGCTTAGAAAAGATAATGGCAAGCCCTATATTAACAGAATGTGATCGACAAAAGAGCTGATTATAAATTCTTATTAAATTTGTCTCACTTCTATCAGAAATTTGTTATAAAAATTAAAACAGTGATGTAAATGATACCTTGAGAGAATTCATAATTAAAAACTATTAATTAAATCATAAGAAATTGAATCAAAAAGATCTATTATTTTGCAGCATAATGAAATTAATTTTTAATATACAGGATTTCTATGTCTAGTCATTTGTTGAAATTGACTTCTTCTTGATTTCACTGAGATTGAATTCTTTATATATAATAATAAAGAGCGTTTTATTTCCGTCAATAAAACAGCTACAACAAAGCTTTAAGTGGAATTATATAATTATTATTTTATTATATATAAAAGTTAAGTTATTTATTATATATAAAATTTATTATATATAATAAATAACAGTTAATAAACCTGTTAAATAACAGTTACAATGACCTGTTGAAAAGCCTGCTGAGAGCCGACGCTGCAGTTGCAGTTGTGAATTACAATTTTATTACTATCTAATGCACAAATATAATAAACGTTTCGACCCGAATTTTAGGTCCTCCTCAGTATTAATATTTTAAATAACAAATAAATTACTGTATTACATATAAAGACGTTGTTCTATCCAATTACTTGAAACAAAAATCATTCAAGCGATTGGACAGAACAACGTCTTTATATGTAATGCAGTAATTTGTTATTTAAAGTAATACTGAGGAGGATCTAAAATTCGGGTCGAAACATTTATTATATTTGCATTAGATAGTAATAAAATTGTAATTCGCAATTGCAATTAGCGTCAGCTCTCAGTAGACTTTTTAACGGTTATTGATTATTATCATTAAAAAGCCTATACTTCTTTGATTGTTTAAAAGTAAATAAGATATATTACTTATTACATGTGTGACTATGAAAGTCTAAAAATTGATTCCCCTTATCCAGTTCGTGTAACGATCCGGCGATTCGGATTCCCTTTGCGTGAAAAATTTCGCGAAAGTTCTCAGTGCGAATTAAACACCGCGGAATCCACAAGTGAGGAAGCGATTGGAGAGTCTGCAGAGTGCTCGAAAATCCACGAGTTATCTGACCGAGTGCGGCTCAGTGGGGTGTGTAGCGTTAAGTTGGCGTTAGCTCATCGAATCGCCTCGGATAGAGCGACTGCTGCCACCACTGCCGCTGCCGCCGCCGCTGCTACGGTGCCAAGAGATGAAGGTTTGTTTTGATCGATCGCACGTACAAATCGTATTTCCGGTGTCGCCTCACAGGCGATGACAAATCCTCTTCTCCTCATTTTCCCGAAGGAGCCGCGCAAGATCACGCCACAGACACATCCTATTTATCCTTTATATCTACTTTACGCCAAACCAAGGTAACTCAAGTAGCAGATTAAATGCTTACCTTTGTCATTATTTTTCGAGAAAAATAAGCGACTTCTAACATGTCTTACCTCTTTACGGACTTGTGTGATCTAACCATTCATTGAAATGATTTGATGCATAATACTTTATAATTTGGCGAATGTTTTATATTTCTGATCATAAAACGTTTGACAATGGGATTTTATATATATATATATATATATATATATATATATATATATATATAATTATTATTTTGTTTTATAATAAAAGTATATATAAAAAATATTGATTATTAAAACTCATTCATCTCTCAGAATGTAAAGTATCATCAAAGCAAAACATTAAAGCTACGAGATGTAATAATTAGAATGACGTGGGAAGAAGGCATTTTTATCACGTTAATTTGATTTTTTGTAGTATAGTATAATATTGAACGGAAAAATTATTTTTAGTTTGAAAATTATTATACAAGAGAAAAAATTTAATTGAAATAATTCCTGGATAATTTTTGGAATTAAATTGTTAATTGAAGCAAATCCGCATGAATAGTTTTAAAAAACAATCGTTGTTTCTATTATGGATGTGCATGTATTTTTTATCATTTATAAACAGCAGTATTATTTGATTTGTAAAAATAGAATAACTCTTTATCACATAATTGGTACATAAAAGCATTTCATTAGCATGCACTACGTAAATTCAAGTTTAGTCACTATGATTCACGGTATTTTTGCGAAGTATAGAAAGTTTATCCGACTGATTACCTTCGAAGTGATAATGTTAAACAATTTTACGTTGTTTGTCTCATGTGTAATTTTATCAGATTAACTATACGTAAATATAAATCATAATTTGCAAACGAAATAAACTTTCTATACTTTGCAAAAATATTGTGAATCATGTTGGCTAAACTTGAATTTACGTAATGCATGCTAATTAAATGCCTTTACGTACCAATTATGTGATAAAGAGCTATTCTATTTTTACAAATCAATAACGGTATTAGATATTCATATGACATTTTGTTACAAGTTTGTTAGCCATAGAGCGTTAGTAAATATGTTCTAGGTAAAAGTTCTTTAGGTATGCAGAACGAACATAATTTAATAAAAAAATTGAAAAGAGAAAAAGAGATGCAATTATAGAATATAGGAAAAGGGATATATGGATAAGATCATCAACTAATATATAATATAATTTTACACATTGAATACAAACATTTTGTTATCAAATTTAATTTAATTTATATCACTTGAAAGTTACACACACACACACACACACACACACACACACACACACACACACACACACACACACACACACACACACACACACCACACACACACACACACACACA
>Ga0157363_1004118_pt1 | contig 13330 bp, 14 predicted proteins | sample AttsexASBM1_FD_111477 | JGI IMG/M metagenome (GOLD analysis project Ga0157363, IMG submission 111477) | Fungus gardens microbial communities from leaf cutter ant in Ribeirão Preto, State of São Paulo, Brazil - Atta sexdens ASBM1 | ecosystem: Host-associated > Fungi > Mycelium > Unclassified ...
ACGGAGAGCACACAACGATTTTGTCACCTGAAAATTTGGTCGCCTCTGAATCTAGCGCTAGACCTAGAGTGTCGACTGAACCACCGATGTTGCCCAACATTGAGCCCGCATCAAGAGGCCCTCCACTGCCGGCAGACGATGATGACGATAATGAAAGCGAAGATGAAGATCCTATCATATCTGCGCATCAACCTCCGGAGTCAGCGTGGCATGCCGGATCGTCAGACGATGAAGGACCTCGTCGTACAACTGGAACTGGACCCAGGTTTCGAACTCGAAAGCGGACATCTTATTCTCCTGTGGATATCGAAAGTGACGAAGATGTACCACTTGCGGCCACCTTGCACAAGGCATTTCAGCAGAATACTAATTCTAATCCCCAGCATCTCGACCAGCCGAAAGACGATGATGACGAAGAGCGGCCTTTATCCTCGTTGTTAGAAAATGCCAAAGTCAAGAAATTATCTTCTCCAGTGCTTGATATCAATTTTGATAAACTTTCCATGAGCGGAACTCGCAGCAAGGTTGAATATGATGAGGACGATGATCAACCCCTCGGTCTGCGAGCTTCGAGGATGCCGTCTGGATTTAATAACGGAGGCGGCGACGACGACGACAACCGGCCGCTAGGCCTACATCCTGAGCAACAGCGTCGCACCCAGTATGGAATGTTTGCACAGCAGCAGCAGCAGATGCTGATGCAAACTCAACTTCAAAACATGTTTCTCAGCACACCAATGGGCTCTGGATTCTTTTCCCCACCGATAGCCACTCCAATGATTGCGCCACTGAACCACATGATGATGATGCAACCCCCTGTTCCCATCCCCTCACCTCCCCCTGTACATGATGCAGCGAAATTTGGCCGTGTCGACAAGTGGCGTCGGGATGTCGCCGTGGAGGGGGAAAGATGATATTACTATCAACACCATAAAGTCTAATCGTCGCTTGCCATTGCACCAATCTCTCATCTCTAGTAATCTCTTTCTTTACTGCGCTTCTGAAATTTGATGGCTTAAACTTTGGGACACTCTTCTAATAGGTATTTCTGTGCTTCTAGTTTCTCAGCCTTCGGTATAGGATTAGACAAACGTGACACAGTATTTGAACATCACTAAGAAACACAAGCAGATTTATAAGGGGAAAGAGGCAATGAGATCATGGGTGAATGAGGATATACTAAAACAGGGATATACAGAACGTTAGGAAGGGTTCGCCACCCATAACCTACGCTTGGGTACAGTGACAATGGAGACTTCTCGTCGGTCCATCTCCTCTTCAATCATTCTTTGCCTTGTCACCTCATCGATATTATCATCATCGACTTCACTCCTCGGACCTGCATGAGAGTGAGAATATTCATCCGTGGCAGCAGCTCGATAAAGCGGTTGGTGTAGATATGGACCAGTATTTTGAAGTGAAACTGGGCGAGTATTGAGAGGGGATTGAGAAAGGGAGGTGGATGGTTTTTCGGATGATAGATGGGTTGAAGGCGAATGGCGGAGACGGTAGAAAAGAGTAGAAAGGACAGATACAGAAGGACGGCACTTCCAGGCGAGAAAAAGCAAAACGATGTAGAAAACGACTGTCCAGATGAGAAAAAGAATGAAAAGGACTTTTGAAGCGTGATCCCACAGTACAGCGAGTGACAGAATGCTGAGTCCCAGTATGGAAAAATGCATGAAGGTACGGAAAATGATGCCTAACACGGTCGGTAACTTTACCGGAGGCTCGATTGTGGTATCTGCCGGGGCAAGCAGGATATCGGCTGTCCCAGGTGTGGAGTATCGGGCATTATGAGCCTGCATAAGAGCATAGTCAAGCTCCCCCTGATTAACAAGTAGTGTAAGCCTGACGACGCTGGCGAGGCATGCAGTTCATCTTACCACTAAATTGAGACTACGTCGTCGCAAAAGCCAGTCAACTTCACCCAGACTTTTTGATGCTGAGCGAGGAATTTCGGCAGGAACAATGTTTTCACTGGCTCGCCGGGGCCGAGGGGTCCTATTGACCACCTCAAAGCCTCGCGGAATACCAGACGTGACAGACTCTGTGTCACTACACATGCCAGCCTCAAAAGGGCCCCAGGATTGCGCGCGCAATCTAGGCGATGAGGGTGGAGAAACATTACTTAAGCTCTGCGGAGCACTCCGATTGCCGGTGATATGCTCGGATTTTTCATCCACTACAATATCAGAGTGCATAGGACCGAGATCACTTCCTCCAGTTTGACGGGAACCACAAAATGCTTTTTGTGATGAGCCTCGTAGTCGAGATGTAAATCCATCGACAAGCATCGATAATGGGACAAGAGCATAAACGCATAGGAAAAAGATGAGACCGGCAATCCCGTGAATGGTGTGCAGGTGATGCAAAATTGTGGAAGGTTCCTCCGGAGACACAGAGATGGTTAAGAAAGCAAGGACAAATCCAGCAACTCCAAGTCCATAGGCACCCAGACCACCCGCCGCATAGTAGTATGTAAAAGGCGGCCGGATAGGATTGCGGAAAATCAGGATGACAGCCTGCAAAATAATCAGAGAAAGCACCGCAAACAACTTATGTAGTAATGACGCTTCGTATGTGCGAGTGATGGTGGTACTTGGACTAAATGGACCACTAACGTGGGTAGAAGTGGGAGCTGGCAGCGCTGGAGGCTCTGACGAGGCAGTGATGTTAGCTCTGGTGGAAATGGCGGTCGCACACTGTGATAAGTATCGGACGGTAACACCTGAACCATCCGCTTCAATGCCAGTCGAAAGATGACCATTTCCAAAGCCCTCCCATTGGAGGTCTGTGGGAGTTATCAAGCCCTTGTAAGCACGGAGCAGCCAAACCTCGGATAAGTATTGACCCGATGTATCACGACCGCCGAACATCTTTACGGGCGTATGAGTTACCAAAATCTATAATATCATGAAAGCTTACAATGGTATCGGCGGAGGAATTTCTTGCAGGTCCAACTAGACCTGTCTGGTATGATAGGACAGAAGCACCTTCACGTGGGCTGGGAAAGGTCTGTATTCCAGTGGTTCCCGGGTCACCGGAAGGCAGGACTCGAGTCCAAGTACCAGCGTTGATATCTAGGACGTCCTTATGATTGATCGGTAACCAGATAAAGTGCTCGAGACAGAAAGACATACAATTTCCCCTTTGCTGGAACCGCCATCGTCGCTCCACAGTGAGTCATTGAATATTCCTACTATCGAGAAGACTTGAGAAGAGAAAGAGGGCGAAAAAGGGTTGAGGTTCGGCGTCACGGCGGGACCAAGCCGTGGTGGTGGGCACCCTCCCGGGGATATTCCAGAGCTTCGCGGAATGTTTAGCACGAAAGATTTCTGCTGTGCACACGAAACATGGGGCGGTGTCACATCACATCCATGTACTGAAACTAGCTGTTGGCCTATGACTGCGCTTCCCTCTCCCACGACTGGGGGAAATGAGCCTATCGATAGCTTGTCCCAGCTGCCATTTACACTATTCGGTAGATTGGAAGACAGTGTTCCAGAAAGACGCAGTCGCCATACATCAGACAGAGGAAACACCTTTGTCCCGTCTGTACCTCCAGCCATATAGAATGTGTTGTTGGGTCCTGGAACGATAGAATCCTGAACAGGATGTACACGAGGGTCAATGCCGCCTGCAGCCCCCCATCTAGCAGATGGACCTCCAGGTGATAGTGTAACTGGGGACCAAAATTGATTGATGAAGTCAAAGGCCTGTCAAAGGCGTCAGTGGAGAACCCACAGCATCTGAAAAACGTACCCAGACATCTGACAAAACCTTCCCATCTGATCCCTTCCCACCGTAAACAACAAAAGCGTGACGACTGGATGGGATTAGTCGGGATCAAGACTGTCGAGATAAGCAAAAAAGAAGACGTACTTGCTAGCTGCAAAATCCTCGCCGGCAAGTGCAGCAGTCCGAGCAGGAGGTGTATTCTGGAGACCCGATGGAGGGGAGGGTGTTGTCCAGCTCAAGGTATCAAGATTGAGCCTGTACAATGGTCAGATTACGGCGTGTATGGGAGTGGAGGGTCAATGGCGTACAAATAGGTCTGTCCTTGCGCAAAGCCGCCTTGCGACTCTCCTCCAAAGATGATAATGCTACGACTAGCGGTGCATGAAGACGAAGATGGAGCAAAATGACGAAAAGACAGACCTGGTTTCATCGTAGCCAATAGCAGCATTCTTGAGGGGTGGTGGAGAGGCATTGCCCTGGAGGACGGTGGAGAGATTTATCCACTGGAGGGGAGGGACGGGGGTTGAGGTTGAGATGGTCTGTGCGCGGACAAGGGCGAGGAAGGCGAGGAAGAGGGGGACTGGCATGGGGACTGGCAAGCCCGACGCCAGCGCGAGGAGCACGCCGTGATGGACGACACAAAGGTGACGCACAACAATGTGACCTGACGCCGCAATGTGCCGAGATGCCGAACAACAATGCCACATATCGATCGGTCTCAGTTTTACAGCTAACGCTATCCTGATGTCAGACTCTTTCAAGCGTATCTTGACTGATCATGATCGGGTCTCCTGTGTCGTCTAATTGTACTGAGTAGGTCCACCAGCACCCTTGCTTCGACCTTGTTTATGCTGTCTCTCCTAGCACACCCCCAGAGCTAGTCGCTAGATTTCCCTAACCACCGACTGAAATGTGACTAGGCGTGACAGAAGGATACAAATCACCGCCCGCTTCATCCCATTCTGTGACCACCATTTTTGTTTCGGCAAATGACATCAATCGGGATGTATTTGGTTCTCCTCATCATCTCCCCTCCCGCACTGGACCTACAGACACCCATCACAAGCGCCCTCGTCCAGCAGACCATGGAAGTGATACCAAGCTGGATATCGATAATGATCGTTGTGATATGGTAATAAACGTCATTCCCACACCAACTCCCTTGCACTCACAGGACAGAGCCGACCGAATTATCAGAAATCACCGAAGCATAATGAAGACTCAGTCTTTACCTGCTGGAGCATTGTGTTTTTCGCATCAACCAGTCAACCCTCCTACCACCCTGCCAATCACGGAGGCTGAAGAAGATTGGAGTGTACGACTGACGGATAATATGAATATGAATCAGTCCCCGTTCACACCAGTCATTTTTGACTGAAGCAATTTTGCGTTTGACGATCTTCGAAGTATAACGAATCTGACATGTCGCGCTATGACCTAGAGCTTTGTCAAAGCGTCGCGAGAAAGATCCTTTTCTTCATCTACAAGTCAGAATCAAGGGTATTCTTCGTTGGATGACCTGCCACTGTGTTTCCAGAGGCATTGCTACAGATGGGTGCAGGCGTCACGAGTCCCCAGCACCCTGTTATCAGACAACCTAGTTTTGTGTCAGATTTTTGTGTCACGCCTCTCCCATCAAAGGACAACGATATTTTTGGTAATTGCATGGTCAGATACTATTGTATCGTGTTGAAATCAGCCAATAGAGGGGTAGTTAACCGGCCATTGTTCCCGTTGCATCGTATGGATAGCGTCTAGCTGTTGCATGACAAGATGTTGACACGATAGCTTCACTGATCAGTGGTTTCTGGACTTCGAACCACAGAGTTTCCAAAACTTCTTGGCACAGAAATATCATAAGAACGTTAATATAGTGGAACGGAGCTCCAAGCGAATTAACCAGTCACGGCTGTTTAAACGTATACCTTCCCTGATCGGGATCTCTTATCTGAGTTGAACACCGGAGTAATTTTGAGCGATTATTCATAATAGGAACCGGTAAGTTTTTTTGTACTTCGAGATCGGAAGAGATCTAACTTATAATTTTTCAAAATCAAGTGATCTTGTCTATTCTATCCTGCTTTTTTGTATCAGCACCTTCTTGGGTATTCTGTTCATATGGTTTATACACAAATACTGGCTTATGCGCATGTAGATACTTGGAGAAATAAGACGATGGCCAAGCGGATGATGACCTTTTTTTAGCCCTTCGCATCAAAGTCGGCTTGATGTCTTACCCCCGTTTGCATACCCCCATCTTAAATCAAACTTTGATCTAGATGACAATGAATTCCACATGCAGACATGTTGTGTGTGCGAGAAGGAGAAGGTTCGTCATGATTTACAACTACTTGATTGAACTGAGGCCATTGACAAATCAATGCGACCTCCTTTTCGGCAAGGCCCATCCGTAGATCTGGGACACACTTGTTTTGATCCATCCCTTCTGTCCCAAAGAGAACCTTCCGACACGCCTGAATTTCAGTATTACTTAAATACGGACAAACCTTGTGCAGAAGACCACTCACATATCCCCCTCCATTTTCCACTCGTTGCCTCCCCCGACGATGTCCCAGTATTCACCGGCTCAAAATTGTTCAAACGTTGATTGCCCTCCTCAAAGGGAGCATTGCCCAGTCCCTTGGTAAGTGCTCATCTGTCCACCACTACTATTCTAGGAACACCCGCTTCCCATTCACTGGTGAACATTGAGCTGATGAGACTGTTGATTGCCTGAAGTTCCATCTCGAAAACTGGAGGTATGAGTTCAACGAGCGCAGGTAAAATCCAGTCGCCAACCCTTGTTCATAGGCACTGGCGGTCATTTGTCCCACATACGTTCTTCATCCCAGGTCTCTGTGAATCAAACCACTGAACCGCCCCCCGGGAACAGCGAGTATGAAATTCAAAGCCACCTGTACGTGTCGAGCTGAGCTGGTTGATCCCGATTGTAAATACCTAAGTTCCCTCGCAGCATGCGGACTAGTCCACGCCCAATTTGGTTTGTCTGGTGCAGCTTTCGCGTGTTACGCCACTTACACATGGATGCCACAGGTGTTCCGAGGGATCTACCCCTACATCAAACCATTGCCCTTCGTCAAGTTGCCAATCCCACCACAATGGTTTCACACAGTCGATGAATTTGCCGCCCTTGAACCCAACTTCAGACTCTCAAGAACACTCCAGCTCCATCAGTGGCAACCGCCGATCTCTGGACGCAGAGGAACCAGGACTGCCCTGTGTCCTCCGTAAATTCATCCTTCATCAACCACAGGATAACAGTCCTCCCCATCCCCCGTAAGCTATAGCTCAATGTCGAGCGCCGAACATCTAATATGTCAACTCTTGCAGAACTCAGAGCTCTGAGGCGTCAATGGGACCTCAGATTGGCAGCAGGTGACTGGAAACGTTTCCTAATATTACCGTTTTGTGCTGAAGATCTTTTCCAAGTACTTCGGATCAGAGGCAAATTTCTTCCTGCGCATCTGACCAGCGCAAGGCAGGACGATTCCGCTGCAACGTGCATCAGATACTCGAAGATCCAGATCTTGCCAAAACCCTGTGGAATGTCCTTGGTGATACTCCTATACAAGATACGGGTATCGCCCACCTCAAGGCCTTGATCACTAGACGTCCACCTCCTTCTCTCAGCGGAAAATGGGATCAATTTGCATTGCGCATTGAAGATCCTGAAAATCCGATGAAAGAGTACATGTGTGTATTCGATTCCTCGAAGTGTGATTATTCTGGGAGGAAACCGTTAGTACGACGCCACATCTTGTACAAACATTTCGGGATCAAGTAATTTTCATGATCTGTTTCTTCAGCAGTGCTAATGACACTGTTCTCTAGATTATTCGGATGCCCTTTCTGCGACGGCACATACCATCAGGTAGCTGCATTTCCGCTCCTCTTCGTTGGTCGTGTCTGACATGCAACCACCAATAGGAGACATCTGCTATCACCCATATAGCCATCCAGTGAGTCTGAAATATCAAAGCTGAGTTGTTTGGTGATTAAGGGGTGATGCATAGCCTCGGAGTCTTTCCCTATTCGTGCCCTTATTGCGATGACAGCTTTAATGATGTGGCCCGACGTCACCGACATTGCCAGGGTCGTCATGGTTATATGGCCAAGAAAACTAAACGGACACCCAAGTCGAAGAAGTCCCAAGAGGTGGAGCCATCTGATTCAACATGAAGACACCCAGACCAGTGATTTGCAACTCTAACCTCAATATTTCTCTGCTAGGCACTGACTGGGGGTATGCCCTTCTATTATATATGCCTACCTTTGTAATCAATTTTTGATTCAAGTGAAAATAACATGTAGATATTCCTTTTATTATCGGGTTTCTCTCTGCCTTCGATGATTTGGGATCTCTCCTTGTAAGGAAACGAAGGGTGTAGTTATCTCTATCTCACCTAATTCATTGCCTGTCCGTACCCTATCCAAGCCGTTCCAATTTTGGCGTGCCGTCAAACGCCATCGCCACGACGCTTGTCTCTAGTAGAGCGATTCTCATGAGCTGAGGTCGTACCCTGCTCCAGTTTCAAACAAGTGGAAAAGAGCGAGAGGGGTGTCACGGGTACGAAGGCACAATGGAGAAATCCGGAATTTCGGTTAACCCGTCCACGGAGATAGTTCACGCGCTTAAGCAAAGTGCCCCTGTTTGTAAAATGTAGTACTTTGATAAGCGACACGATTGGCCATATCCCTGAACAAAAGAATTGTATCATATGACCTGAACATGTTACTGTAGTATCCTCGTGAATACGCCGGCCCATGGAAGCCGGGACGAAATTGGGGGATTACAGATTTCCTAATACTGAGGCCGCTGACCATTGAACTGGATGAACGGGAAAGTGGAACTTGCGGCCCTAGGGCTGAAATTTTACTTAGCAAGGGGACCGAGAGCATCCGAGCCTGTTTCGCAATATGATCTAGAATTGTCTGACCAGGTTGCTCTCAATCATCGCGTGATCAATTGACCCCAATTGCCGAGACGACAATAATGGAATGGTCCAAAAATTTCAAAACAGATTTTGTCACGACTGTTATCATGCAAAAAAATTGGGTGTGTTATACAGTGAACAATCTGAGATCTCAAAATTTTCTCAGATGTGCCGAGATGCCGAAGCTGGATTTCAATTCTAGTGAAGCAAACCGAAATTACAGTCGACCCTGTTCTAATATAGTCCCTGCCACAACCCGGAGCTATCAGAATATGGTTTTGTGAGACCATACATCATGTAATTTTAAAGTGGTCCATCACAACAAGTACCGAATTACGGCTGAATATGAGAGGGAAACAGAAGTCCTTTCTCAAATCGTTCAAAGTGTATGGGTGAGGTTTATGGTCAAGCCGATTCAACGAGTGCTTAACTGTCGGATAAAGCTCATCTTCGGCAACTATCGAATAATTTCTACTGACTCCTCAAGCCTCTTCATCCCTTGCATTGTCAGGATCTAGTGTCTCATCGTCACTATAGGAAGTCGGTTCAGTATTCACGATTTTTCTTGTTATGTAGGTAGGTGAGCAAAAGAAAAATTTGACTGATAATAGATACTACTTCCAACCAAAATCACTGCTAACCCACTTTGCTACGATCCCGAGCTACTAGTCTTGACAGCTATCATTTAGGCCAGAGTCAGCTGTATTTAGCTAAAATGCTTTGTCCTCGACCAGGCTCTTATATCGCCTAGCGGGCTTTATCCAAAAGGGAGAGATCTGACATTGTCACTAGGGCTGTGTTGAAGATAGAGATTTTGAAACGTTTTTAATGAAACAGTTCAAAAATTTTGTATGAATTAATGTAAGAAAAAGCTGCTATTGGTCCAGAACGTCGCAGGGAGACACGTGCATTTTATTGAGGAGCTCAAAGTTATTCTTACTGACAACATTTTCCCCGCCGATGTTGTAGAACACACCTCGTGTTACCGACCTGGAACACTTGTTCCAAGAGTTGCTTCTTTATTGTCTTCTCGTTTTCCAAGAATGATCCCGTGTTACCTGATGTAGCGATGCTCTTCTATTCATCTCTGTCCTCTTTACACAATAAATTAACTTAAACATTACTAGATATAGAGGCCTGTTACTAGACACCTTATCCGTCAGGCTTGACGTTGGAATCATTCACAACTTCCTGGAAGTCCTTCAGTTTCTATCAGTCTCAAACACTAAGAGTTGGCCTCATCATACGTGGATCCATGAATCGAAGTCTGAAGTCTGGATAGACGACTCGACTCGAATGTTACAAGAGCCACATCACCAGTAACACCAGTAGCTCCTCGGAGCAGCTGTCTGGTTCGGGCAGTCTGATCCCTTTGATCAAGACGAGTCAGACCGCCAAGATGCAGAGAATATGGACATTGTAAAGGTAATTCAATACAATATAGCTTGGAAAGCTCGATAGCCCTCACTTCGCTGCTCTCGTCAAGTGCCTTGGAGGTGACAAAGACTGTCATTGTTTTCACTAGGGCCTTGTTATGAAAACCACTGTTCCTTCCGGCTCACATGCTGGCTGAGATATGGATGATTTCATGAATCAGTATTTTGATTATACTTCTCTACCACTGATGATGCGGTATCTGTAAGCAATGTCATTATCATTTCTGCCTGGCCCGCCACTTTGGCTAGATTGATTATGTAATGTATCTCATATTTTTAACATTGTCCGACACAGCCCCAGTTTTAAACTCCAACCGATAAAGGACTATCATTGTTTGATACAATCTATCTTTCTGGCATTTCCGGCCCATAAACTGATAGCCAGTCGGCGATCGGCGACTACTCTTGACGTGCGGAAAGCCATCCAATTCCAAGAAGTAGCTGAAGTCGATTTCGTGAAAGCAGTATTTCAAGACACTTACAGATAGGGCCCTATCCCTGCTGGGTGCCGACCGCTTGTGTTGATAACAGTTGATCTATGATCGGTGAACCATGTGAACTTGTAACATACTCAAAACACTTCATTGTGCCATGGGAACGATTAATCTTTATGGAGACATTACTGTAAATGGTAAGTCAGGCCCACGACATCTCGGCAATTGCGTAATTTGCCGGCGAGAGTTGCCTTTGTGTTTTCGGGTATGCAACCATGCCTTCGAACTATAGTCCGAAACTCGGTAGCGTTGCGCTACAGGGTCCTTCTCCACACCTACAAACAGTGCATGTCTCACCGTCAACTTGCCAGGATCTCTCATTGTTCAAAGGTGTGTTGCGCCTTCGTGCTGCCTGGCGGCTGACCTGCTCATTATCTGAAACAGACATACTCAGGGAGTACCGCCGTCTAGACGATACGGTTACCATGAGACTAAATAGAGCAAATGCCGCAATGCGGGATCAGCAGCGTGAGCATGACAAGAGTAGTCGAGAGAATGTTCAGAATCAAGCATGTGCCTATCTTTGGCACGAGTTGGTCGGTCAGTTTCTGGTAAACAACGGTGTATCCACTGATTTATAATGCTTTGAGCTGACATAGAGAACTGGAAACGAAGAACGCAGCTTGTGGAGTACTGCACAGTTGTAGTTGATCAGTCACTGAAGGAGAAACGAGAGGCTCTTGAAAGTGTGGACCCTGGCCAACAAAGGATGATCCAAACAGCAGTGTATGCTGACCAAGTGAAGGTGCAGGGATGCATTTAGACCTCGGTCCACTGTGAGGCTTATTGTCCTCTGTGCAGCGGAACCAAGTACACAACGAAATGACGGTAGAGACTATTATACGCAAACGAGCTGTTGAAGGTGCGACATTCATGAAGTCACCCCAGTATGTTTCCACTGATGTACATACCAGTGTTTCGATCGCGATGTCAATATTTTGTACCACCGTCTACCGACGAAGAGGCGCGACGCCTGTGGGAGGCTGCTCAAAAGTAGTATACAGATCACTAACACAACCATGTCTTGCCAGCGAGGCAAGATACCTAAGGGGTTTGAACAACAATGAGCTTTTATTGCAGAATGACGACTGAGTTCGCATTGTAATGGTTCTAGGTGGACCGTGATATGATAACCAGTTGTCTTTGGGTTGGCTGAGTGGATTTTGCAATGCATCACGCGAGTTACCTGTCTGTTACCCTATGTTGTTCTCCACCATCGTGTCCCTTCTACCAGTGCTCGTCGCGGCTAATCCCCACATTGTTTTGAATGATCAGTCGATAATCGCTGACAATGCCTTCAGTGATATCAAGGTGCCTGTCCAGCTTGGCGTAATGAGCAGATGCCCAGATGCCCTTCTTTGTGAAGCTACTTTCAACAATGTTCTTGCTCAAGTCTGGGATAAGGTAGATTTGTCGCTGGTTTACATTGCAAAGTAGGGCTAGTCCTTGGTTGAAGTGATGCTCAGCACATAGGCTCAATCCTCTCATTTTCGCAGGTTTAATAACTCTGTTCCAGATTTCGGGCTGACTTGTCTCCATGGACCAGAAGAATGTGCGGGAAATGTGCAACAATTATGTGTCAACAAGTATGCTACCCAAGAACAATGGTGGAATTTTGTTCAGTGTCAGAATTTCGATGGAAGAGCAACGATTGGGACACCGGAACTCGCATTGAAGTGTGCTGATGTTGCACAGGTAGACTGGAGAACAAGTGGTGCTGGAAATTGCGCAGGCCTAGATGGTAGCGGTAAAGCGCCCGAAGGCCTCGAACTCCTGCACAAGAGCGTGAGACTGGGCCAAAGTCTCCAGATCATGTATGTTTTGGAGACTGTTATCATCTCAGCCCACTAATCATACATTCAGTAAAAGCTGTACAATCCTAATTAACTCACGTAAAGTATGCGTACATGATGTTATCTGGAAGGAATGCGAAGTGAGTGAAATGTCAGAGAGTTTTGTTGAGAGTTCTGTTGATATTCATTGTTCTCCAGGACGGCCACACTGTCAACGACTTTATTCGTCAAATCAACAAAGAGTATGCAAGGCTGAACACTATCGTGTATTAGTTGTATTTTAGCTGCCTCTAGTGCTTATTCCTCTTATGTACGCTGTCTTGGGTGTTTTCTTCCTTTCCTTTCGTTTGTGATGTCGTAGAGCCTTTCCCTCAGCATTCTCGCCCTTCGTATTCTGAAGCCGTTCGCTATGCACAACCTTTCAAGATTAAGGAAATAGAGTTATCCCCACAGAAGCTCGTAAAGGATGACAAGGACATTGATTACTATTAGAGGTACTGCGAGTCGACGAGTTAAAAAGGCTGGCTAGAGAGCAATGAGAGCAACTCACTCCGCATAAGTGTCCGCACAGCGTTGATAAGCTCTATCAGACGAGCTTTGACACCAATATCCTGGTCTCCATAGCCCATTTGATCGTATCCCTGATTATAACCTACATTGGGATTCTGGGCCTGTCTCCCTCTAAATGAAGCCCAACCAACTGTAAAGTGATCAGCATCACTTATTGACTGGCAGATATTGGAGAATACTTCGAACTAGAAATCGTTCCTCGTTTAGAATGGCAATGGCATTCACGAGAAGCAGAGACACCTGAAGCATGGTACCAAACATCTTATGATCCCTTTTACTGCCGCGTGTTCAGTTCTATAAGACTACAAGCAGATCTTGCAGTTAGAAAGAAGGTGTGCTGG
>Ga0157363_1004119_pt1 | contig 13328 bp, 4 predicted proteins | sample AttsexASBM1_FD_111477 | JGI IMG/M metagenome (GOLD analysis project Ga0157363, IMG submission 111477) | Fungus gardens microbial communities from leaf cutter ant in Ribeirão Preto, State of São Paulo, Brazil - Atta sexdens ASBM1 | ecosystem: Host-associated > Fungi > Mycelium > Unclassified ...
GAAGAGGAGGAGGAGAAGGAGGTGTTGATAGAGCAAGAGAAGGAGAAGAAGGAAAAGATGGATTTTACCGACGTTTTCTCAAATACACGTTAACCAAATTTTTCCATCTGACGTCAAACTCGTCCATTAATTTTTAACACTTCGTTAAAAACGGCAGTTCAGAATCTCCATTATTGAAGAACACGAATTTACATAACGACGTAAACACAGTGCTACAGAGTCTATCAATAAATCTTTCGACAGGATCATCATAGAACAATATAACAATGTCTGTGCCAAGCATTTTATTGATGATACGCTTATACTGTTATGTAAATTCGTGCGCGTGCTGACCTCAATGCTGATTTCTCAAACTCCCGTGTTTAACGAGGGACCGTAAATTCATTCCGAATGCCGTCCGTCTCGAGAGATAAAGTTAGCGAAATCGGACTATCCGTCTTCTGAGAAAAAAAGAACGGTGTGAAAAACGAACCGAAAGCTTCCCGACGAGTAACGCGAGTAGCTTCGGTTACTCTAGCGACTCCGTTAGAAATAGCGAAATAGGAAACTGAGGGAAGGCGGTCCTTTTTTTGCCTTTACGCCAAACGAGGTAATGTTGGCGGATCACTGATCAGTCGTATACATGTATTTTCGCAGCTCCACGACTGGACCTGGAGAGTCTCGAGAGCGGATATCACGGCCTGGTCAAGGAGAATGAAACTTTGGTCGAGGTCACGCCGCAGATCCGCGCCCTGGGAACGAAAGTTTGCTCCTTCCGCATCGCGAACAAACACCATGGCGAGGCGCCGTTCGAGATTGTCCTGAAGGAGAAGGGGATGGCCGAGCTGCGGGCGTTCCGAGTCCTGAATTGCGAAAAACGCCGTAATTACAAGTTCGACATCGCCGCGGTCGGCTGCAATGGAGTGCAATCGGAAAAGTACGTTCTTGTGTCTGGCATTTTACATGGCGTGGGTACAACCCTCTCACTTTGCTAGCAGTCGCCTGAATTTTCTGTATTTGTTAAGTCTAGCGAGTACATAACGCGTTATGCGCGTTCATTCGAGGAAACTCCCCTGCGAGATAAAGTAAACTTGACGAAAGTAGAGCGGAATGGATACGGAAGAACTATACTAAGTTTATAATTGCGAGAGTCAGCCTGCTTCAACACGCAATTGCTTTAGCGCTGAAAAAAAATTCCCTATCGTATGATGCTCTCGGCACTCAGATAACAGCTAAGTAGAAATGTACACTTCCACCTCGTCAGACTTTTTTTCATACATTGTAGTTATCTTTTCTGCTGCATACTTAGATAACTGGAAGCAAACTTCCGTTAAAAAAAATTTACATAACAAGAGCTGCGAGATAATATAGTTTTCCTATAGATATTATTAAAATACAACTCAAAGTTTTATTTTCTAGAATATATCATATTGAATTTCGAGTTTATTTAATTAAAAAAAAATATATATGTTTTATTACAGTTTAAAAATTAACTAAACACGTTGAATAACAAATATACTTGTATGAAATTTATTATGTTTGTTACATTTATCATGTGGCAAAAAAAATATGACACGTTTGTTACAGCCAAGAAATTAAATATTTCATTCCATGATGTTTACATCTGTTATATTCGTAATTTAAACTTTACGTGCCTTTAGTAACTATAATAAGCATAAATTATTTTATCCTCACGCGTTATCGTTACAAACTATATCATTTACATGCACCGATGTCTGAAAAGATAAAAGCGGACTTATAATGTCATATCGGAAATGTATCGTCTTATTCTGTATTTATCAGTAGTTAAAGTCTATGATAAGTCACTTTGCGAATATGGGTCACCGAATAGCGTCGCGCCAGCACAATGCCAATTTTTTTGGCTTACAGCGCGTTATAGTCGCAGCATGTATCGGCTAAATGAGGAAATAACTCCCGGTCCAAGTGCACAAATTTTCTCATTACGAGAGTTGTGCGATTTCACGCCTGTCTGAAACGGTAACTGGCGACTATTCCCTCGCGTCCGTTCGCGTTTGCTCCCGATCTTTCGCCTCGATAAATATTACACGTCCCTCGGAATGAAACTTTTACGCTCGCGATCGCGACAGCTAATAAAATGTATTGTAGACCCGAGGGGAAAGACAAGAGTTATAAAACTAGAGTAGGTACACGAGAAACAGGCGATTTTGACTTTTGTTAGGAGAGTGCAAAAATTTATAATTATAATCGTACATATAATTTGTATTTGTGCGAATATAAAATTTTAATTGTGAATGTAAAAAGTAATCTATAAAATGTTTAATTTCACGTGCCGAGAATACAATGTCGATAACAATTGAAGAGCTTACTACAACAGTGGACTAACCCACATTTTGTAAAAGCGGAAAATAAATGAATTTTTTCCATCACTTTAGAGTTTATTTTCTCTGTTTTTACAAAATGTTGGTTAGTTTATTGTTGCAGTTGCTTTTCAATTAGATAACGATTACAGTAAATTTTGTTACATCCGAGTAAAATTAGGGTAAATAGGAAAGTAAAAATAATTTACTGTGAAAAACAAGCGCAATACTCGTTTCGTTTCTAAACCGTCTCGAAATCTATCTCACCTCGCGGAACTCGCTGCCAACGAATGCCAGATCAATAGTGAAATGTGTCGTATATACTTGCATAACATACGACGCTTTTATATATAAAAGATTTCGGTAAATTTTTCATACGCAAAACAAGCGGGTGATGTTACGACGAAATTTTACTTCGGCCGTCGCAACGGCCGAATGAATTATGTCGATCGATTGATATCGCGTGCCTCAACCGCCGATATTACCCGTCGTAATTTCTAATTAGGATATCGATATCCGGCACGTTATTATGTCATTAATATGGAAGAGTCGGGCCAGGCCAGGATATCGAGCGGAGTTGCCCCGATTATTTATTATTATTACACGATGCGTTTGGCGGATTTTCGGCGCATTGATTTTGTCGTGTCTAAAATTTCAAACGTAAATAGATTCCGAGTGCGTAATTCGAACGGTTCGGTGTTTGAACGCGTGTTTTCGGTAACGAAACAATTCCGAGTCGAAATTTAATCCTTTTCTCTCGCACGTATGGTCTCTGCGGTATCGCATTATTGACTTTTCCGTTGTATGCTGCGTATTAAATTTCCGATATTGCTCCGAGTGGACACTACCATATAAATGTTTTACATTAAGTATATCGACAGTATTTGCTTGACTGTAATTCTTTTAAATCCCTTCCCAACGGGTACACGGGATAAATGCATTCCTCTAGTATGACAAGAAATATTAAAAAGATATAGATGTAATTTCCTACTATAGTACTGCACTATTTTGCGCTGTTTAAATTATCGCTAATTCGAAAAACTATTACAATTAAATTCATTACGGAGGTAAACGTATCTACGGGAGCGTGAAATAGTTAATTATCTCGATGCGAAAGTTATTAAAGTAATCTTTATAACGGAAATAAGCTTTTTTAAATTCACTGTGGAGATTATAATGAAAATTCTTGGTTGTAATCCATTCTGGGTACAGTCGGAATAATCTTTTTGGTAGTTGGGAGTAAACATTTTTACCATTCCGTTACAACGTGGCGCATTTGCGATTTTATTTTAATTCTACTTGAATCTTATTGAAAAATTGCACAGATTATTTTCAAGAAAATATATTAAAAGGAATTGCGAGTGCATAAATGGAGAGATAGGAATTCGAAAGATCTAGGCATTTTCTAGGCCTTTTATTAAGCGACGCGTATATCCTGCGGCATGTCGTTATCTGCGCTAGGAAAGTAGAGAGACCTTGAGATGCACACTTCAATTTTATTTCAGCGCCACGGTTCATATTACTGTGGTTGACGTCAACGAATACGCGCCGCAGTTTCTCCAGCCGGCCTATGTTAGTACTGTGGATGAGGGACGCCTCTATGAAGAGGTAGTCCGCGTCGAGGCATCTGACCGTGACTGCACGCCGAAATTTGGCGATGTCTGCAAGTATGAGATCCTCACCGCCGATCAGCCGTTCATTATCGACAACGAGGGTGCCATCCGCAATACCGAGCCTTTGGACTACGAACGCTCACACAACTACATACTTAGCGTGGTCGCTTATGACTGTGGTATGAAGCAATCGGCGCCGGCGATGGTGACGGTCAAGGTGAATCGCGTGTGTGCTCCCGGATGGCGAGGAATCCCCGAGAGGGTAGATTACGCTGCCGGCGTCGGTTCGCAGCCTCTACTGCCCTCGGCGCGGCTTGATCTTTGTGATGCACCCTGCATTCTGCGCAACGTGCGTGCCACCCTGACTTTGGCCACCGATCACATCGGCAAGGGTTGCGATCGTGACACCTATGGGGTTCGCAGCCAGCGGAAACTATGCGGTGCCTCGCGCGACAGCGTGGATCTACTGCCCACACCTGGACCTACAACCTCCTGGACGGCCACTCTTTCCAGAGACGAAGGTAGAGAGGCTGATGAGATCTTCGAGTTTGATGGCGTAGACTCAGCCGCGATCGTGCCGAATGATGTGCTGGAGCATAGCCTGGCGCAAAAGTTTACCATCGGTGTCTGGGTCAAGCACCGACCACGCCCGCGACAGGATCCACATGTCAAGGAACACATCTTGTGTGCTGCCGATGATCACAGTAAGTTTTAATGTAATGTAAGCTTTAACGAATGCTAAGATTTATTTTTTGATAGTATTTTGACAATATTTTTAATATTTACAACTACCTGAGAATCAATTATTTTTCCACGTTATTTTATCAAATAGTTTTGTGTGTTCGTTTAATATTTTGTTTTTGTTTTGCTTGTCAAGATAAGCGTCTTTTGCTTATAAACAGAAAATGCCCAGCGATAAGAACAACAGAAGCTTGTTGATGATGAAAATAATTGTACAAAGAATTTTCTTGATATTGAATTTTCTAATGCCTTTGAAAATCATAAAGATTAACGATATAATCATATTTCACGTTTATCACGCTCATGGTTATCCTGATTGACTTTATAATAGGAAAACAAGGAAATAGGCTATCAACTTTTTATGTAAAAGCAACAGAAACTGTTGATGATGAAGAACAAGAATTTTCTTGATATTGAATTTCACTGATGCCTTCAAAAGTCAAAGACTTTAGACTAACACTATAGCATCATGTTTCATGTTCATCACTTATGATTATCCTGATTGGCTTTAAAACAAGGAAGTAAGCTATAAACTTTATAATTTTCATATAAGAGCAACTTGTTGATAACGAAGAAAAAAATTGTACAAAAAAGTTTTCTTGATACTGAATTTACATTAACGCCTTCAAAAGTCAAAGACCTTAGATTAACATTATAGCATCACGTTTCACATTTATCATGTTCATAGTTGTCCTGATTGGCTTTATAAGAAGAAAATAAGAAAATAGGCTGTAAACTTTGTAATTTTCACGTAAGAGCAACTAGTTGATGACGAAGAAGATAATTGTAAAATGATAAACAAAGATTTTCTTTGATATTGAATTTTCATTCTCGCCTTGGAAAATCATAAAGATTAATAGCATGTTTTTATCGCGTTTCTGGTTATCCTGATTGGTTTTTAAACAGAAAAACAAGGAAATGGGCTATAAAATTTATAATTTTCATTTCCCTTTATGTCTAAAGAAAAGAGAATAATTATTTAAAGCTGCTGATAAGCTCGCCGGTCGTTCCAATGTCGAGCGATGCTCATCGATGTAGCCGTTGTTAACAGAATACATTACGCGCTGCTGGGAGTGCGCGCGCTCATGCGTTAAAATATACACGTTCACTCCGCGGAAACGCTGGGGTATTATCGTGAAGTTTCGAACAAAGCGGCTTAATCCTTGCGCGGAATGAATTTTGGCAAGAAATCAGGTCGAGCGCGCTTATATAGGTCGTCTCTCGCACTCGTACGCTCGCTCGCCTTCGCGAAGAGTTCAACTCAAATATCCTACCTATCTACCCGGTCTGAAATACAAATCTTTCTAAATACCAACCGGTCTCCATGGGCGACGTGTAATCCTCGGTTATAAACGTTCTCTCTCCCTCGTCTTTCTCCTCCTCATTCTACCCCTTTCACGTTAAATCTCTCTTCTACCCTTAATGCCGTCGCGCGTTTCTACACTTTATTACGCGCGACGGCGTCACGAAAGGTGCAACTAACGCCGCGCCGTTTCAATTACAGAGATGAATAGGCACCATTACGCCCTGTTCATAAGGAACTGCAGATTGATTTTGCTGCTGCGACGCGACTTCTCCGAGGGTGATCCTAACATCTTCCGTGCTGCCGAATGGCGTTGGAAGCTTGGTCAGGTATGCGACGATAAATGGCATCATTACGCGATCCAGGTAGACTTCCCACGTGTCAATCTATATGTGGATGGCGAAGAGTGGCATGCTGACGAGAAGAACCCTGAAGTCATCGATGACTGGCCTTTACATCCGGCTAAGGGCGTCAATACTACCCTTGTAGTCGGAGCATGCTGGCAGGGCTCCGAGAACAAGACCAAACACCATTTCCGTGGTTACCTCGCCGGTCTGTCCGTTTTAGTTGGCCGAAATGAGAAACAGGAAGTACTCTCGTGTTTGCGGCGTTGTCAAGAAGGCATTCACGTGCCACCAATGGACTTGTTGCAACCGGGTACTCAGCTGCTGACCAATTCCGATATGACCGAAGTACGTATCGATGGTGACAATCGTACAAATGTGGAAACCTTACTGCGTCGTATTGGCTACTCCAACACTCGGCGTTTCCCAACGCCCGGTCGCCGTAACTTCCGCCTTGACACAACGATTGTCTGCGAGGGTAGCGAGAACACGCCCCTACCGGTACCGACTGTGCAATCCTACGTCACCGTACTACCGCCTCCTCGACCAGGCATCACCGTCAACGGTACCGGTTACGTAGCTCGAGAATACGCTGATTTCCGGTTGGGAGTACGTGTGTTCCCCGACGCGCGCGTCACCGCCGGATCAGCCGCTCGATTGGATGCTTGCGCTGTCAGTGTTTATCCAAGTCTCAATCCAGATCATGAAAGCTTGGGATTACCTGGTGACGCCTTGCTCGCATTTCACGATATCTCCGCTCGTGTCGATCGGGATGGTGTCGTTCTCTCTGGAGCGGATTCGCCTTACAATTATCAACAACTCATCCGTCTTATCATGTACACGAACCGTAAGCCGGCTTACTATCTCGATCGCGTCTTTAAACTTACCTGTTCCGAATTGAGCGGCCGCTTCGCGAGTAATGAGTACGTGCAAACATTGGCCGTAATTCATCCTAAGGAAAAGACGACTGTTTTGCCGCATACGACGCCCGGAGAACCACCTATTGCCAGAATCGTTGAACCGGCACCAGGTCACGCACAGCTCTCGCCGCATCATGCTGATCTAACCGAGGAATATGCTACGGCAGCGCTTCGTGAAGGTAGTAGAACCATCAGCGGCACTGGCAGCAGCCATGCCGTAACTATCGTCGCCGCCGCTTGCATCGGATTCCTGCTATTGATGGCGGTCGTAGGCGCTGCGCGAGTCCGCGGAGCGGCCAAACGACGACGATCTGCCGGTGACGAGCTCGCCGCAGAGACGGAGATGGCCTGGGACGACTCGGCCCTCGCTATCACCGTGAATCCGATGGACAGGTTGACGGAACACGATCAGCATCATCAAAACCAGCGGGACGAAGACGTGGACGACTCCGGTAGCTCCGATTCCGAAGATGGCTCGTTCCGAGATGATGATCTCGATAGCTCCGACTGTGAGAACGATTGCGATCTCAGCAACGGTCGGCATCGCCGTCACAACTCACCGCACGATCTGGAGTGGGATCATCGTGATGTTTAAATCACCCTACTCTCTTTACACTGAGCATTCTCACACATCCCCTCTTTCTTCGCGTGACACTGAGAGGAGTACTGGCCGCGTGCCACTTTCTGTAAAATTTCTCCATTATATATCGTTTCTTCTCGCCGTACGCACCTGTCTGATGTTTATCGAATACATTTTGAAAATATCTCGTGATGAAGATTCCTTGCGTAGCTATCGGCGGCTTCGCGAATTTAATCTGCGAGAGGAAAGAGTTTCGGATTATCGTATATGGATCTTTCGTCGAACGCGACTTGCGTCCAAAAGATCGGTTTCTCGAAGTTCTCTTCTTGTGCATCAAATATCACGAAAGCGTCGTTAAGGAATTAGAATATTTATTACGCTTTCGAATTTCCAGATTATAGAGTAATAAGATTTAACGTTCTAAGCCGCTCCATACACTGCTCGATCGATTCTATAAACGATTATTAACCCTCTTTACTACGCGAGAGCGTTATCGTATTATCCGTCCCCACCCGTTCACCTTTTCTCATAGATGACGTTGGTATAATCGATGAAGTAACGAGATATAAAACGGCATTCAGTTAGTACTCGTCTTAAGCGTCAGGAAAAAACTTGTAAGAGTGCGGGACGCTTTATTGAATATAGTTAAAACTCTTTCTACCTACGAATACACGTTGCTGATGTTGGTAGAATCGGAGATACACGCAAGAGATACTTAAAATGTCACAAAAATATTCTCGACGGGAATATTTGTGGCAATTATTAATTTATATTCTTGACTCTCATCATTGATAGTAGTAGGACAAGGGAACTCTTTTTTTTTATACTTCTAACTATCTTTCCTTCTTTTTAACGGTTATCGCTATTTTATCATTACTAATCGCTGCGACTATATCTAGCCATTTTATCGAAAGTTGTTTTTATTATTATTATTATTATGTTTATTATTACTGTAGGCAGGACGGCCCGGTAGCGTAGTTTTAAATGCAAAACAGAGTGCTGAGCCGACTCTATATTCTTCCTCGTCTTCTCGACTAAACTTTCTTATCTAAGGTCCATTTGATCTCATGAATGTAATTCTCTCGCAATAATCGTGTCTTTCGTATTTTGATCAAAAGCGCTCGTGATACGAGCTGACGTTAATTAATAAACCGGCAGCGAAATGCGCGTAGATACGAAAATAAGCTGCAAGCCAATCGCTTCGATGTAGCACGTGAATCGGGTTGAGCCTGGGCCATATGATGCTTGCCCAATTTTGCACTTTTATTTTTTAAATATCGTTATGCCTTCGATCGTTTTTTTTTTGCACGATGTTCCTTTCTGATCGGTCTGCAGAAGATGAGTAAGGACATTGCCACGCATCTTATGCTAGTGCTTCAACATTTAAGATAATCGGTATAGCATCATATCCATATATGATGCGTAAGCGTGTCACATACAAAAACGGCGCGTTTAAAAACAACGTTTTCGCCAGTCATTTAATTCATCAACGTTTGGAAGAACATGAAATATTCAGCAGAGGAACAATCCGCACGCGAGCAGACGCTTCATGCGTTATGTAATTTTCTCTGGTATAAATATTCATTTCTAATTAATTAAAATTATCTGACACGTGAAGAATCGACTTAAGGGTGGATTATTCACTCTTCGTTTGAAGTTGTTTCAATTTGTCTATAAGCGTTTGATGAATTAACGGCAGTTAATCGTACGTAGTTTATGTGCGCGCGTCATGCACGTGCTCTACATATATATATATATATATATATATATATATATATATATATATGTGTGTGTATATCAGCATCCATTCATTATTCCGTGGCGAGAGTCTCGTCTCGAGTAGTAGACGATTATTCTAAAGTAATGCGCAGCGGCTGGAGAAGCCATCGAGCGTGCTTCTCCCGTTAATCTCCCCGACCCAAGACATGTCGTATCGTGCAATCGCTCTTTTCACAGAGAGAAAACTGATGCTTTTACGTGCCTTTTAAGCAAGTGTAGTACGTTGAATTCGTATTGTCTTTAACAGCGAATTTCGGACGCTGCGTTTACCTCTTTCTGTTTTTTCTTCGCAATATCCCGTCACCGTAGACGGGTGTCAGCCCTATATTGTTGTAAGGAACTTCTCGCGATATCGTAGCTCAGATGCATAGTGAGCTTGCCATGCAATCGCTATGACCTTAAAAGATAAAAGAGCTAGGTTTAGCTCTTTTATCGCTACCTAAAAGCGCGTTATAATGAAAAGTTCCGATTGTATTTTAGACGTTTACGATTTAGAAGTTAAGGACGCGTTCATTGGGCGTCGCTCTCGGGCGACGCTTCGTTCGTCCGATGGGCTGTCCGAAGTACAATACCTGTCGATGGTCCCGTGTCGGAAAACGCGTCATACACGTGCAATGATCCCATGTGGGGTACATTAAACTCTCTTTCTCTCTCTCTCTCTCTCTCTCTCTCTCTCTCTCTCTCTTTCGTCGGAATGATGACACGACGGCTGCGCATCCGTTATCGTCGCGAAATAATGAACGGATCCTCGTGTATATGTGTGTGTCTCTGTGTTGACATAAATGTAGAATTATACCGAATTGTTCGAATGCGGAGGCACCAGTACCGAAGAACTCGCGTACGGATATATCTATATTCATATAGGGAACTATAATGAACACACAATTTATTTTTCCAACGAGCATATCATATCATTTTTATAAGGGATTTGTCGGAAACGTTTTTTGGGAAGCTTTGCTTCACCAACGAGCGGTCGCGAAACGTCGCGACTTCGTAAGGATTTCTTTCTCGTTCTCGGGAGATAGGTTTCTTTTTCCCCATCTCTCTCTCTCTCTCTCTCTCTCTCTTTCCGGAAAGGGTTAACAATACGCACCCTCTCTTACGCATTTCTCCGACTCGCGCGAAAGCAGATATTTCGATCAAAAATTCGGATTACTTTAAACGAGAAAGCGGAACTCGATTGAAAAAATCACTGGAAAAAACAAAAAAGACAAATAGAGGCGTGCATGATCGTTTATCTGTTCCTGATAACACCAGATCGCATATATACTTATATACATGAAATACCGATGTGTACGCTTGCTTTTGTACTGTCTTTCCTTTTCTAATGTTTTCTCCTAACGCGATTTTATTACACTGCAACGCGAATTTTATCATAATCTCGTATTTTATAAAGATCGTATAGCAACACAGTGAGAAGGTAATCAATAAAAAAAAAATCAGCCGAGGCACTCGCGATGGATCTCCACCATGGAGGTTCTCGCAGGATGAAATCAAGAAGGGATCTGGCCTTGATGAGTGTGTCTAAATTAGCTTACGTAAATGTGTACACATGCGTTTATATATGCTTAATCCTCGAACATAAGTGCACAGTGAATTATACAGTTCGGGAGATGTATTTGGGATTCCTATTTCATTTGACTGTCGTACAAGCGACATCGTAAATAAGCGACAGGCGCACTCTTCTATCAAGTTCATCATGCGATGTAACGAAGTCAGAAGAACGTGTGAAAATCGCGGTGGGAAAAAGGTATCTCGTAGAAAGTAATTTTGTCCGATGACCGTACACGCATGGGGCATCCCTTTATTTACGCGATACAGTTCCTCGTTGGTTTCATTGCTTCTTTCCTATTCTTATCGCTTGGAAGATTCGCCATTCATTTCTCTTCCTTTCTGAAAAAAGAATATATTTGCTCATGTAAAAAACGAAGTTAGAAAATAATGGGTTACTTGTAATGTCGTTACCCTTAAAATTACTTTTTTCAGTAACAAATTAGCTCTCTTTAAAATTTTTAGAGTGAATGTCATTTTGAAGAATGAAATCTCATTCTTAAAGATTAAAAATTGGATCATTCTTTTTCAAGACTGGCTCAATTTTCATTCTTTATAGCGAGATTCCACTCCAAAGAATTTAGAGAGTAACGTTTCCTTATTTGTAACATTAATGGTAACGCAGTTACTTTTTTTGGATAATTAATATAATCGTTTTTATCGTAAACGTTACTTTGTAAACGTACAATGGAACGTATAAGTGTGTTTCAAAGAAAGACAATGTTATGTTTGATCATGTTATGTTATGATTAACACAATCACAGTCACTGTAGATCTTATATTGAACTAGTCGATTAATTAAATGATTGTCTTAGTCATAAACTAAGATAATTGGATGCAACTCAAGAAAGGAAACAGAAAAATTCACTGAAAAAGTAATAATGGAAATTATAATGACTCGTTATTTTTCAGAAAAAAAAAATACGAGTTATTTTTATAAAGTAACTTTTTCAACCCTGGGAAAATTGAAAAATAACTTTAATCGTGATACATAAATGGATCAAAATCAACAACAAGCAACAGTGGCTTAAGTTATGTCAAGCTCGAACTGCTTTGTATATACATGATTTACGTAAGAAAAAATATATGTAGAATGATAAGATCCTTAATTCGAACGCGATGAAATAAGGGACGCCCATGCGCTTTGTGAACAAGTCTTTCGTTATTTAGCGAGATATCGGGAGGTCAAAACTCTCTTTCGACCGAGAAATCAGGAAATCAATGAAACAAGAAGTGATTCGCAACATATGTGAACCTAATCGGTTGCGCGCATCCGCTCTAAAGATGTGTACTTAATCATTTAATTAAACGGGAAATGTGAAGGAACGCAGAGAACAAAACCAACTAGATGATACTATTATATAATATATACATAAAAAAAAATATATCTAAGCTGTTTGCAAATGACGATGTAAAGGGGTAAAAGAGGGAAGAGTAAAAGGAAATGAGGGGAAAAAAAAGAATTTGTAATGTACCATTGTATTTTGTAGGCAGCTAGAGTGTGTACGTATACATATGCACAGATACCCCCGTGTATGTATGTATGTATGTTTACGTATATAAATATACATACTCTTCCCCCGTCTTCGTCTCACTTATACACACATACGCATACACATACGTGCCGTTTGCCTGAAACGGCCAGAGGAAATATTTTGGATCTTAAGAGAAGAACGAGAGAGTTCGGAAAAATCGGAGGCTCGTAACACGTCAAATCTTATCTTCCGAATTTCCGAGAGGAGGACTCCCTCTCGTCTATCACGACAAGGCGAGGGGCATTCTCTTCAGCGCATATTACACGCCCGCCGCCACCGATGCGTATCGACTTTTGCAGACACACATACATCACACGTTCCACGTACACACTGACACTCCCGGTGCGACAGCAGTGAAAAACGTGCATGTATAAACGCGCTATCACGCGCGCGTGTAAATCGAGAAATTATAACGCTTCGCGGAGCGAACGCTCGTGCCATTCGTCCTGTTTATAGTTTGCCGTTTTCTTCCGTAGCGTCGAATGAGAAATATAAAAGAGGCAGACGTTAGTCTTGCCGCAGGATTCGGCAATGCGGCAAATTTTTTTCCCATGTAATCTGATGGAGCTTCTCACTCGTGTTTGCGCGAGAGCTTTTTGAGAGCGCTCGGATTATTGACATGTACTGATAGTTTTCGATAAAAC
>Ga0157363_1004120_pt1 | contig 13327 bp, 4 predicted proteins | sample AttsexASBM1_FD_111477 | JGI IMG/M metagenome (GOLD analysis project Ga0157363, IMG submission 111477) | Fungus gardens microbial communities from leaf cutter ant in Ribeirão Preto, State of São Paulo, Brazil - Atta sexdens ASBM1 | ecosystem: Host-associated > Fungi > Mycelium > Unclassified ...
CACACACACACACACACACACACACACACACACACACACACACACACACACACACACACACACACACACACACACACACACACACACACACACACATTAATACGATATTAATATACAGTCAATGCCAAGTTGGCATTCATTCGCAAATAACATGATACCGAAACTATATGAAAAAAAAACGATCGTACAATTTTCAATATTTCGAGAATTAAAGCCTGTGGCACACTGTGATGCAGTTTTCCTATGGGATTGTTCGCACATTTTAATAAATTACTAGAAATTTTAGTTCTGTGTGATGCAATTCTAGTAATTTACTAACATGCAGTCCAGCAGGAAAAATGGACTTATGCGCCGTAGATTTATTTTAATTATAAATAATCATAAACTGGAATATTTTTAAGGTTTAACGAAAAAAATTGATTGTCACATCACACGTTTTTGATTTTAACCTTCTAACAATAATTATGGAGCAGATAACATCGAGGTGATTACCTTCGTAACTTTGCATAGCAAATGTGTGAGATAAGATTATTATTCTGCAAAGGTTATCAACGTCGGAGGAAGTTTGCCAGCGAAAGCAAACATCGGAGACGTGCAATTTAATGCCAAACTGTTTATGTACTTGATAAAAAAAATGCAGCGAAAATTTATTAATTTTCAATTTTCTTTCATTGTCACTATTTTCTTCTAATTTTAATAATAATTTCTTTCGATGTTATAGATTTAGAACATTTTTCGTGAAAAATTTAATTAACATATGTATACTTTTCTCACATTATATTCTTGCGAAATTATTATATAATTTTGTTGTAAATGTTAATGTTATAAATGTAAAAATTTACATTATTTTTCTAAAATAAATTTCTTTGTTTTAATTTAGATTCCTACTGTCTACAATTATTTCAATTAAATATTCTTTCTTTTTTTCCTAAGCACTTTTAGAGTTTTTTTTTCATCCATGCGATTTTAACCGATAATTACATAAATATCGTATGTAGAATGGTACTCTATTATGCATCATATGTGTATAATTTAATAATGATAATTTTTTAATTCGACATATCTATCTTGCGATACCCAATTCATTCATCTCATCGAAAGAAAAATATATGATAATATTGCATTACTCTAAGAAAACATACAAAGTAAGAAAGTTTATGTATGTGAATATTTAAAATCAGAAAACAAAAATAGCATGAAACATGAACTATCTTTTATAATTTATTTAATTTTTACCATCAATCATTTTTACCATCTATAACTATCAACTTCAACTTTTGTAAAAATATAAATATTATTCATAATTTCTTAATGAATAAGAATTTCGAATTTATTTATATGTATACATGCAGACGTATGAAGTAAACAATTTTTTAATAAATAACCACGAATGGTGTTCTACATTAATAACTATATTTTTGTATAATTTTGTGTCTCATAATATTAATTGCCTATTACAGTTATTATTATATCGCTAATATCATATTTCATTATTTTCTAAAACTTTTAAAACAAATCTCTGTAGAGTAAAATCTCATTCTTAAACATTAAAAATTAAATTAAATTACTCTTTTTCAAGATTGATTCAATTTTCGCTCTTTAGACTGAAATTCTCCAAAGAATTTAAAGAATAATTATAATTTCCTTTATCTCTTTCAGCTCTATTCGGAATAAAAAAAGGATCTAGAAAAGATGATTAATCCTTAAAGTATTCATCGCGTTTAAATCTTGCCCTTCTCTATTCTATTATCAAATAGTGAAAGATTTTAAATAAAGGGATTTATCGGAGCGGATATATCAATATATCAAAGGTACGCCGTGCAATCGCGAACGAGAAATCGGCAGCTCTCTGAGAAATAAATTATTTTCGGGTGCGCGTTCTAAATTCCGAAATAATTTATTCCGGGCTAATACACACAAATCGCGGCGGTTGCTACTCACGTTCGTTCGTCCGTATGCTGCAAGTTGTGTATCTCATAAACGCGATAATAGATAGCCAACTTCAAAGACACGCGCTTAGACACGAACGATTGCACATTCATATTCATGAGAGAAGCGCACAATACGCGAGTGCCTCGTCCCATTTATTCCCTCTCGCGAACACCAGTTTCGAGGAAAGAACTTGCTCGAAAGTTCAGAGCATTGAGAGATAAATGTGAGATAAAATATAGGAGTAAGAAAATAAAATGTGACAAGCAAATATAGATACAATAGAATAAAATAAATAAGGAGAATAATATTTTTCAATAAAATAAAAGGAGGAAAGTAATAATATTCATAAAACCAATGTAGAAATTATTCTCTGAAATAATCCGAATTTGTCATTATTAATCTTCAATAACAAAATTAAAAGATTTAAAAGAAGAATAAAGAATATTAGCAATGTGTACAATGCGATAATAATTACGAAAAGTCAACAATAATATTTATTACAAGAATATATTTATTTATTATGATTTACGTACGTAATATTCATTAAAAAAATTATTTAAAATAGTTAACACTTCAATTATAATAATTAATGAATAGCATTGTGAGATGTTTAAAATACGAGCAGATACCTGAGTAAACGCTTCTAAAACATACATCGAATGAAACAAACAAGTTTTAAATCCTCCCTCTCTCTCGTACGTCAAATGTTTTCTCAACGAATAAGAGCGAGCATACACGAGGCGCATTTAACATATATTCCCCCGAGCTCTTGTGGCAACATTGCAACTATGATGGCAGCGAAGTTGTACTTCGTGGCGTCGCGACCTTGAGCAATTGCGAGTCCGTGACTATAAAACTCACGTAAATCAATCCAAATCGCGCTTGCGATCGGTCTGACGTCTAACTTTAGAGCATCGCGATGTCGCGATTTGAATCTTACGTGTAGCCGCAATATCGAAAAATTCTTCGTGAGAAGAATCGATCGCGCTTGGTCGCGACTGATCAAGCGTGACTGTAAACTAAGTACAAGATATTATGTCAATCCGACACGTAATAACCTTATCAGATATAACGTCAAGACGTAACATACCGCCGCAATCTCTCCCTTCGATCCCGCGTAATGCCCTCGATATATCGAATGCGACTTTGATCTCGACATCTCGTGAGCCGATTTTAAAAATTATTAATACATCTGTTTGTCGTACTTAAAGTTGCAAGCTTCATTTACTTATTTTTTACGAAAACACTCCTTTTACAATAATATATTATAGTAAATATATTGCATATAATATATATATATATATATATACACACACACACACACACACACACACACACACACACACACAATATGTATGTACACTGAAAAAGAATACTAAATTTTAATAAATATTTGTTTGAATAGTTCTAAATAAATATTTATTGTAAACACTATTCAAAGAAATATGGTACAAGATTTAGCACATTTTTTTCAATGTATAGTATAATTATATATAATATAATTTATTCCCACAAATTGACGTAAATATTTTACATATAATGAAGAAAAACAATTTTATTAAAAAATAATATTTATTTTTATAAACAATTTCAATATATTTTGTAAGTCTTCTTTTAGCTTTTATTACCAACTTATCCAAGAAAATGTAATAAGGATGTTGTATATGACACAGCCAAAACTGTAGTAATAGATCTCGGCATCTTTCTTTATTTCTACGCAAAATTAGAGAAAGACTAGAGCTTCCGATAATATTAAGAAATTGAAAAAAAAAACATAGATAGTGCGATTACGTTAAACGGATCGCGCGATGTTATCGAACACGCGCACTTCGATCGTTTCGCGTGCGCAACGTCACACCGTACGTTGCGCATTTCACGCCGCTCTCGGAGGCGCACTTCGACCAAATCTGGCCAAAAGTCACGAAACAATTCGCAATCTGTCCATCAATTTCAGTCATGATCTGAGAATTTATAACTGTGTTTATTGCGAACAGAATCATGTTTATTATGGCAAACACGTGCTCCAAATTCGACGCGAGAATAATTTTTCTTCCTTCGGCAGTTACCTCCTCTCGCAATCGGTTTATTGCGACAGAAGCTTTATTGCATTTATTTTACAGATTAGAAGAAAGGGATAGACATTTCAATTTTAAAAGTGCGATACACTGCGTATCGGATTCCTACCTTCCCGTATCCGGAAGCCGTATTCGCACTTCGCGCACTGCGCACGCACTTAAATCCGCTCGCCGTTCAAGATAACATCCACTTAACCTCCTCCGTCGGCCGCCGGCGCGCGACTGTGGATAATTCGCGGTCGCGACCGGCCTAGATATATACCGGCTATATTTAGCCCGCGTCGTCACCGCGGCGTGCGCCGATTGGCCAGCGGTGACCTCAAGCAACGCCGCGATTGGCCGCATAGCGACTCCGCGAATACGCGCCGGCGACCCCGCAGCCCGCGCGCCGTTCGTCCCTGCCAAGGGGGCCGCCGGAGCTGGCTGGCTGGCTGGCAGGCTGGCAGGCTGACTGGGCGCGACGCCTCGGTCGCGACATTTGTTGACATGAAACTGTCAGGGAGAGTACGCGCACCGCTCCCTTACTGCGCCACGCCGGCACATTCGATCCGCGTGCGTGTCGCGCTCCTCTCTAGGCATTCCTAGAGCGCTCTATTCTGCCAGAAACGTCAGTCTCCTGACAACATGAAGGATTTGTAAATTTTTGCTGACGCGGCTCCCACAGCCGCTTGGAAAAAAATAGACAAATAAAATGATGAAAGTATTTACAAGATCTTTACGTTCTAATTTACGGAATTAAAAATTGCTTGATAACAATTGCAATTTTATTATTACACAGTTAATGAATGACCATCTCGCGAAGAAAAATAGAACGAACAAGTTTTGAAAAATATTTACTTTACATTCTAATTTACAAAATTAAAAACCTTAATGTTACGTTAATTACAGTTTCGTTATAATACTTCGTTATAATACAATTAATGAAGATGTTATTAGTGTGTATTCCATAGAGAATAGGTTTAATTTCAACAAAGCGTTAAATAAAATACATAGAAACCTTAATCTCTTGATAATACGAAAGATTTTTAGATTTTTACTGACTCAACTCGAAGAAAAATAGAAATAAACTTTTTGAAAAGTATTTACGTGAACTTCATGTTACTAATTTACAGAATTCAAAATTGCTTGATAATAATTACAGCTGCAGCGTTTACAATTAAAACAAATATAATTAGCGTTTCACAGAGAATTATTATTTAATTTCAGACAATGCGTTAAATAAAACACAGATGGACAAATAAAAAATGGGAAGTTAAAATTTTTTTGAAAAATAAAAACGTTCAATGATTTGATGAATGTACAGAAATTAATTCTCGTGAATTTTTATTAATTGATAACTTAATTAATAACTTTTTCTGTGATCTCTTTAATTTATTCTATAATTAATTCTTTTGTCGCGTTACAATTAATTTTATTACAATTAATTTTCTTTTTGTCAATTAATAACAATTTTTGCGATCGTTGACTTCTTTTTTTGATTTAGGTCAACAATGATTTAGATCAATCGAACAAGATCGAATATATCACGGCGATCGTCGCAGGTGTGCGGGTGAACAACACAGATTTAGCGTGTGGTCAGGTTGGGTGGGTAGGCGAGATTTATGGCGAATAGAAGCGCGACGGTAATGGACGATCATTATTATCGCGGCCTGCCGAGTCTATTAATTTACTCGCGGTAGAGGCTTTCGAAAAGCCTTGAGAGGCGCTGCTGCACAGTGCCCTGCCCTGCTCGCAACTATCCTATGAAATCACGCTCAGCCCGTTCCTCAGTAATGCCGCATTATGCGAAAATCGCGCGCTAAAATTAGTCACAGACAATTATTGTACGCGCCGTGAGAACAAGAGATGGATTTAAGATGACTTCGATCAAACTTTGATCAATATGTCCATTTATGTCCATTTCCATCAATGAAAAGATTAACTTTAAACTTGGCTTTAATTTACTCTTTATCTTTTTCTCATTTTCGAAATTAAAAAAAAATAAGAAGTAACAGTTAAACAGAGATTAAAATTAAATTGGTAGAAATGGACAGTTAACAATTAATTTAGTTGACAATTAATTTATCGAGTTAATTCTTCTTATTTTTAATAGATATCATAGATTAAAAGTAATAAATCGTATAGTTCAAAATTTTGCAAATCTAATTAAATTAATTAGAATTACTGTTAATTAATAACTTATCCTGAAGTTTTTTTATAAATTTCGTCGTACTTATTATTTATAAATAATTTAATTTTAGTTTAATCTCTCTCTCTCTCTCTCTCTCTCTCTCTTTCTCCCTCTCTCATGTTGAGTTATAATTCATTTAATATTTACTATAATAAACCAATATTTTTTTAATAAATACATTATTTAAATAAAGCAAATAATTAATCTCTTATTAATTATTTATCAATCTTTTGTAATACTATTACTTTTGATATCATTTGCTTAAATAAACTTGTAATAAATAATATAATACAAATTACATTATATATACATATACACTAAATGACGAATAACATTTTTAAAGGACATTAATTTCTAAGTGAAATTATTTTAGTATATTTATATACTAATTTAATTAAAAGCGAGCAGGATAAAGAATTATTGGAAATTATATATCATTTGTTCATTTTTAGAAATATAAGTATAATATAAATTATATTATGTAACTTATAAGATAGATTTATTATTCATTTTTTTATTTATTGTGATTAAGGAAACTTGATGAAGAAGCTTCTAAATGTTGACTCATAAGATCTCTTTGAATATACTACTTTGAATATACCACTGCGAGAAAAATCTCTGTACTTTCTCGATGTAATCTCCCAGTTTGATGAAGATATGCAAAGTATATTGAGTAATAATAGTGGGTGATGTGTAGTTTACGTGTCCACCTGGTTCGGGCACGTTTTTCTGCTCTTAGTCAGATATGATATATCCGCGAATATAATATACATGTTCAACACGCCCAGTTTACAAGAAAATCGAATTATCCTAGAATTTACAATATACGCAACAATCAAAATTTTATCAGATTCTAAAATATAATCCTATATTTATATTATATTTTGCTATCTCGATTGGCTTCGATATTTAAACAAAGTGTTTATGCCTATTTTATTTATGCGAATATTTTATTCATTGATTTTTTTGTACAATACTTGTAATTGTATAGAATATATAGTTTTTATATATTACATAAAATATAAGCGTTATACTACTTGCATAATTTCTATGTATGTATATTTTTTCGACTTTTTTGATATGATTTCAATGCAATTTCAATCTGTTTCAATGTATCCCGCGTATTTGAAATAGTGTGTTAAAATTTAACGACAACGCCATCTCGCATAACATCAAAATATGAAAAAAACATGGCGGCCTGCATGATTGATGAAAGATGTTTCGGGATAGTTTCAAATATTACAAGAGCCGGAATCCTGCACCGGATTTCAGCAACGTGATCGATTTTGAAAATCCAGATTGCATCGAAGTATGTGATACCATTCGTATGTCCTTTCGAAAATTAACACGAATGTCGTTTTTAGGTTAGAAAGATTGAGGTACACATAACTGGCGAACAGATCGAGAACAATTTTGGCCTTAAATCGGCGAAAAAATGGAACATTTATGAATTGCTGGATATTCCCGGTACGTAAATTTTCTATGAAATAACAATAATGATTAAAATTATTCTTAAATAATTCCATATAAAAAATAATATTGCTTCTCTTTTTCGGAATGTCATATCAAGACTTGTTTAATTTTTTGCTTATATAATATCACTTTTAAATACATTGTTTATTGTAGCTAATTTTTGTAGGAAATTGTAATTAATGTATTTAACTCTATATACTTGCTCATCCTCGTCTACTTACTTATTTTAACACTTTCAGGTCTTATCTTTATTCAGAATCCATTTACACCAAATGGCCAACGATACTGGATTACAAAATGCTTGAAAGATTACTCTAAGGAACCATACAAGTTGAATATAGATGCTCATAATGTTTTAAATAACGAAACATGGTGGGACATATGTTTTCAGTAAGAGAATGATTAAATTAATATTTGTTTGATGTTATTTTTTTGTGTAATAGTAGAATTTAGATTAAGGGAAGCACCTCATGTAACAAATAAAAAAAAATCAATTTTTTTGGCATAATTTAATAGTATATTCGATAAAAAATATGTTCTTTGAGTTTTAAAACGAAATTTGAAGAATTAACGTAGTTATAGACAATTTTATTGCTGACCGTCAAGTGCTAAGTACGTGGTGCGTGTCCTCTGTCAACCCTTAGGCTTTGAACATAACTAGAATATTTCTTTTGTAGAAATAATATAGTGCGTACATTCATGTTCCTTAGTATAGGTAAAATCATTTTGAAACAGTTCCATTTTTGAAGCATAGTTTTATTTTTCGAATTTCGAACGAAATACAATAGTGTAAAGATATCTCCAAAGTAAGTAAAGAGAATACTTATTGTCTGAGTAAACCATGAAAAAGAAAATTTGCAAAGGCAATCAATTTTACTAAAGATTCAATGGAAGGAATGAGTGCTTCAGCAAGAAAATTAAGTTTTGCAAGTACAAAAGGCATAATTATTATCCACATACACACACACACACACACACACAAACTCCAACTCTTCTTTTAGACACCAAAGACGTCTTATGTCTCTTTTAAATAATTTGTATTGTTTGGGAATGTAAATCCTAAAAAAAGAAATCGTTTTGATTTTTTTTTATTTTAGATGAATACAAGCAGCGCTACATTGCTGACAGGCGACTTCAACGATTGGAATAACATTATTATTGTATTGGAATAACATTATTATTATATCTTAAATACACATTGTTTTTTAGTAAAAAAAATTTTTTAATAGTTCAATATTATAATTGCATATCCTGAAAAATTTTAAAAAATTGATCGTATAATTTCCTAAAAAGAAATTTCAAGATCACCTTATTTTCAGCGCGTTACATAAGGTGCCCCTCTTAAAAATGATATTTTTAGTGAATATAGATTATAGGTAATTAGTACAAAAATCTATACTTGTACTAATTAGCTGTCTATAAAAAATCTGTATTCATATGCATATTAAGATTTGATGTGTATAGAGATATGTATATTAAGATATTTATTTGTTAGAACAGAGAAAACAAAAACTCTTCTACCAAAGTTGCGATGGGCGACACTGGGATATCATCATAATTGGGATACGAAATTATACTCTGAAAACTCGAGAAGCAACATGCCGACAGAATTATCTGGTCTAACATCCGTTTTAGCAAAAGCATTAGGTTTCTCAGACTTCAAAGCAGAAGCTGCGATTGTAAATTATTATCGAATGAACTCGACTTTAGCAGGGCATACAGATCATTCGGAGATGAATATTACTGCGCCGCTTTTTTCTATAAGTTTCGGGCAGATGGCAATTTTTCTGATTGGTGGTCTTAAACAGGAAGATCCGGCTAACGCTATTTTTCTGCGGAGTGGAGATGTAATTATTATGTCGGACAACTCCCGCCTAAGATATCACGGGGTGCCGCGGATTTTAGCAGCATCGAAAGCACCGTGGGATGATAATTACGAAGACAATTGCGAAAGCCTCGCGTACAACCTGGATGATTGGCACAAAGCACGGATTTACATTGCCGAAGCTAGAATTAATATGAATGTAAGACAAGTTTTGAAACCTGGGCAGATTGTATTATATTAAACTATATTGTAATTTTTGTACATAAGAATATTAAAGTATTTATTTTGACAAAAATACAAGATTTATATTTCCCATATTTGAAAATCACCTTACATATTTAATTACTTTCAATTCCAATTATAATACATTTATGATTTTATGTCAGAATGTGAATATTAAATTAAAATTTATATATTAATATATAACAATAATTATATGCACAATTTGTATATATATATGAACTAACAAAATTATATAAGAAAATATAAGTTATAAATTATATTTTCATATTAAATTAATTATAAATAAATAGATTAAGTAATAATATAGTTTTAATATAGTTTTCGCATTATTTGTTACGTTACTTAATTTTATTTGTTTTGAACTGCTTTGGTTTTTAATTATGCACATATATGTACACATTCATTTTTAAAATCACGCGCCATTGGAAACGTAATCACTAGATTTCCGGTCTCTCATGTCAGCTGATCAATCCCGTTCCTGTCTGCTGATGCACAGTGGTCGACAATGTCGGGCAAAGACAAACTACCAATTTTCCCCTCTCGGGGGTAAGTTTCTTACTTTAACAAACTAATAATTGCAAAATCTCAATGATTTCACTTATATATTATATGTCATTATTTATCCTTGAATAGAATTCCGTCTTAAAACATACCTCAACATTACACTGGGTGTAACTCCAGCATTCAACTGTTAAAAGAATGTGAATTTGTATTTAAATATCTTAATTCTCTTTTATTTTGCTAGAATGTGTTTTATATGGAAAGAATATTAATTTCCAAATGTTTCTTGCACAGTTATTATTTTTTTAAGAGACATTCGTCAAAATTATTCATTTAAGAATGAGATTGAATATTTTTTATATTTTCCTATTTTGCAAAAATATGTATGATAAATATATGTAATTTACGAATTTGTATATTTGATGACATAATCCAAAATTTATAAATAGTAATAGTAATATATATTTTAAGTACAAAAGGCTAATATATTTTAACGATTGAAAACTGAAGATACTAGTATGTTTTAGAAATTTATAGTGTTTTAATAATATTAAGTATTTATTTATTGTAAATTGTACACATTATTAAATCTGTATGTTTAGGGCCCAGATGTTAATGAAGTCTCGCTTACAAGGAGCACAAAAAGGACATGGATTGCTGAAAAAGAAGGCGGATGCACTGCAAATGCGTTTCAGATTGATATTGGGAAAAATCATAGAAGTATGATTAATTTTTTATTGTTAATTTTATATCTTTATTGTACATTATTTATTGTACACTATCATATTCTGTTATTTAGTTTTAATTGGACTGTATCTAACTTTATACATATTATTTATTTATATATGTATGTATATCATATATATTTAAATCATGTATCATTCTTTTCTTATTCTTAGACCAAAACTTTGATGGGTGAAGTGATGAAAGAAGCGGCCTTTTCATTGGCCGAAGCAAAATTTGCTACAGGAGACTTCAATCAGGTGGTATTGCAAAACGTGACGAAAGCACAGATCAAGATCCGTTCTAAGAAAGACAATGTCGCCGGTGTAAATCTACCTATATTTGAATCCTATCAGGATGGGACAGATACTTACGAATTAGCAGGTCTGGCCAGAGGCGGTCAACAATTGGCTAAACTGAAGAAAAACTATCAGCGAGCAGTGAAATTGCTCGTAGAGTTGGCGTCGCTGCAAACAAGTTTTGTCACTCTGGATGAAGTTATTAAGATCACGAATCGACGTGTCAATGCAATCGAGCACGTTATTATCCCACGAATTGAAAGAACGTTAGCTTATATTATTTCAGAGCTTGACGAGCTTGAAAGAGAAGAATTCTATCGGTTGAAGAAGATTCAGGACAAGAAGAAGATTGCCAAAGCAAAGGTATAATTAGATCTTATTCTACTAATATTTTATTCTATTATTATATATTTATAATAATTTTTAATTTTACTAATATTTTTGTTTTTATTGATTAACATAATTTCTAAAAACATATTTCAAGAAGATTTTATATTTTACTAATTAATAATTTGAATATTATCTAAATTTTCTTCTGCTTAGGTTGAAGCAGAAAGAGCAGTATTAATTGCAGCCGGACATAATTTGGATGCTACAAATTTGCTCGACGAAAGCGACGATGATGTGCTGTTTTAAATACTGTAAATAATATTATTATAAATATTAAGTTAATATATCTAAATAGAAAGAACATCAATTTATGTCGGCATTACGACAGTCTCGTTTGTACATTTTAGAGAATGTCGTTGGAAATCTCTTTTTCGCTTAAAAAAAATCACTGTTACTATTTTTGTGTATCTCTTAAAAAATACATTTTACAGTATTTGTTGGGCAACAATTTGTATAAATGAATAATTATATATCATGTAGATCATGTAGCATACAACAGTAACACTATTATTTTTAAAAAATATTTTAATTCTAAATAACAAAGAATATTTAATTCTATATACATAAATCATTCCATCATCATTTATATTATTTTCAGCTTTTATGATGCGAGATAATTGTATGATCCGATAATATAGTAACGATTATAAATATAATAAATATGTATATATGTATTTTTGTACAATTTTTTACCAATTATCAATCACTATGGTTTACTTCATCGTTCTTATTTTGTTCTTTTCAAATTTCTATAAGAACGTGAAAGAGATATTTTAAATAGAAGGAAATACCGAGTCATTGATCAAGTACCATCTTGCAATTTGTATTTGATTTATTCAGTAAAATCGATTTCAAAATTAATCACGATCTGCTTGAATTCGTTATTTTTAAATTGAAATCGATATAATTTTTACTAAAATTGAAATTTATTTGCTATAAAACACATCGCTATAATTACATCCGCTAATAATTTTTACATTTACATAAAAATTGCGACATGACATATAATAGTAATATTTTTAAAAAATTGATTAAAATACAAACTGACGATTTTGTTTTGCAAATTGTGTATTAGATTAATCAGATTATTTTAATTTAACTTTGATTAATCTCTTTAAATGAATTGATTTCTCAATTAACATGGCACAATTGGCGTGTACAACTGACCCAGTGTACTCGTCAGTTAACTAGGTCGATCAATATTATAGGGGTGGAAGGGATAGACAAGAGGTAGATTTCTCATACGAGTGGTGGTGACCACCCTTCTTCACTAAGAGGAGATGCGCGTGTGGAAATTGCTTTCAGTGCGCGGCGGAAAATTCGTCCACCCAAAACATGTCGTCGTCTTCTAGCGAGGATTGTTTCACGATCGTGGATGTGCCGGAGAATCGCTATGACGAGGCAATCCACCATCTGAGATGGAACTTTTTCGCCGATGAGCCGCTTAATAACGCTGTAGGGCTTTGCGCGAGAGGGGAATCTCAGCGCGCACTTGAGCGACACTGCCTTCTCACCTTGAAGCAGGGTTACTCCAGGATGCTAATGGATAAGAAGGGAGCGGTGAGCGAGATCTCTCACAAAATATATATATATATATATATATATATATATATATATATATATATATATATATATATATTTATATATATATATATATATATATATATATATATATATATATGTGCGAAGAGAAATG
>Ga0157363_1004121_pt1 | contig 13327 bp, 10 predicted proteins | sample AttsexASBM1_FD_111477 | JGI IMG/M metagenome (GOLD analysis project Ga0157363, IMG submission 111477) | Fungus gardens microbial communities from leaf cutter ant in Ribeirão Preto, State of São Paulo, Brazil - Atta sexdens ASBM1 | ecosystem: Host-associated > Fungi > Mycelium > Unclassified ...
ACACACACACACACACACACACACACACACACACACACACACACACACACACACACACACACACACACACACACACACACACACACACACACACACACACACACACACCACATACGCGCGCGCGCGCGTGCGCATATATATATATATATATACAGTGTGATTCAAAAAATTCCCACATTCGGAGTACAAGACATGATACTTTATGCTAAAACAAACAACTTTTTCTTTTAACAAAATTGCGTCCGACAAGTAGTTTTTGTAGTAGAGCAGGTTGAAATTAATAAGTGTTCTATGGCGCTCAGGGTCGGCGCGCGCTCCTTACTTGCGTGTACCTCGGCTAGTATTCAACAATAACATTTGAAGATTCAAATATGGCTTTACTATAAATTAGTTTATGACATCTTAATACTATAATCTTAAATAATAAATAATAATAATAATAATTACTTTCGTTACTTACGTAATAAATGATTAAAAGAATTTGTCTCTGCTCGCATCATTTGAAAATGTAAATACATATGAATAACGATGTTTTGCAAGCCGAGAGTTCTAATTCTAAATTTCGCACAATTGCGTATGATAAATATTATTAAACTTAAAGAATAGCTTACTGATTAAACGAATGCATAACTCTCAAATGCTGACAAACTGATCTATTTTGAAATAGTTAAAAATAAAGTAAAATGTTCGAGATAAAGTACATTAATTATAAGCGTTAATTCTTTCTTTATTCTTTACGATAAAAAATACAAAAATCAAACTAAAAAAATCAATCAAAATTATTAATTTTCATGTTGGTTTTAATAATATATTTTAATTAATAATACGCTTATTAATACATTTAATAACACATTTAATAACATATTTAACAGTACATTTTAATAATAATTAAATTTCAATAATATATTTAGCAGTAAATTTTTTCAATGTTTATTATATTTTAAAAGTCAATTGTGCCACCGACATTAGCATGATCCAAGGTACATCACGAGGAAGTTGCACGGTCGGACTTGTTCTCATCTGTGTGTGTGTACGTGCGTGCGTGCGTGCGTGCGTGCGTGCGTGCGTGCGTGCGTGTGTGTGTGTGTGTGTGTGTGTGTGTGTGTGTTATTTCTTGTTGGAGCTTTACTTATTAGCATTTTACATCAGAAATTCTTTTATGAATAAAATTAATATTTCCTGTAATTAAAAAAATAATTAAATATTATAAAGATAAATATATAAGAAAAAAGAACTAAATTAATAATTATATGAATAATTATATGAAATAAATTTAAAAACTGTATAGCTAATGTCGCGAATTTATTTATATTGTATGTGTAGAAAGTTTGTTCGCAATCGCAATAATGAGACAAAACTATACTTAATTTTAATTCTATTATAATAATAAATGATTGTTGTTATTAAATAATGATTTAGTATTATAGCAGTAAATATAGACCGCAAGAGCATTCGAAGAAATAATGTATTTATTTTTTAATAGTTTAAGTTGACCAACGATTAATCTCTTATATTTTTAAAAAGAATTCACAATTTTTAACATTAAATTTACACGAGTAATGAATTCTTCAAGATAACTTAGAGTTCGATAGTGAACATTTGCACAGAAACATCAAAACATATTCGTTTTAGTATTTTATACTTACTCATACATTTAGAATTACATTTTTTTTTTATTAAAATTTGAAAATGCAGCATATCTGTAATATATTTAATGTAAAATTTATTAATATTAAAATGTAAACGTAACAGATTCTTCGGATTAAGTGAAAGAAACTCAGATTACGTTGAGAGATATCATGTTATAATCGTTTTGGCATTCAATAAAAAATTACATCATAGCTTACGTATTTATAAAGCATTAATTTAAAGAATCTTTAATATTACAATATTGTAAGCGTTACGTCTCCCGTGAAGATTTTAAAATTATGATCCTACTGGAAAGGAGAGGAGTGGGAATGACCATTATCAATCGAACAGAACAAGGTTATACCTTAATAACTCTATTTATTGCGAACTAATTTATATATCACAAATCGACGCGATAATCCTTATTAACATCTGATTATTATGATTTAATAATTATTTAAATCTTATGCATATTAGTTGGATTAAATCGTTAGGGAATGAGAATTCAGGGGAAATAGAGCATTGATTTTTATTTAGTCTATTTTTTGGATAGTAACAAAAGAAGGAGGAAAGCGATTGAAAAAGAATTCCATTGGAACTAGATAACAGTTGGGGGAATCCGGAATAAATATCGGAATACAGAAACGGGGAGGTTGGACGATAATTCTATGCCGGATTTCGTCTGGATCGTAATAATGAGGACCGATCGTGAAGATCTCCTCGAGAATAAGTATGGTAGTCCGCGGGAATTGACTGACGAGTGATTCAAATAAGTTACTCTCTTGGATAGGATCTCAGTGGTGGTGGTGGAATTTTCTCTAGAAACGCTCTCCGTGAAGTTCATCAGAGATGGGGTTCCTCTGGGGAAAAGTAGGATGGAGAAGACAGATGAATCAGGTATTAGCGGAGAGGTGTCGGGGAAAATTTGTTTTGTTAGAACAAAACGCGGGTAATGGAGTTCGAGGGGGAAATGAAGAAGTTCGAGGGAGAAGTGAAGGAGAAGGAGGAGGTACCTTTAACGCGTTTAGATGAACATGTAAAACTGGCGAAGATGATGGAGATAATGCATTCTCGGGCAACTTCGATTTCGAGAACCCTCAAGGTGCTTCTGGTACGCTTGGTCCGGAAGTCTCCGCTTCACGGTAGACCCGGCTTCTGAGCCAATCTTTGTAATGACAATTAAGCGTGTCACTATGGTTTAACATAAATTAGCTTCCGCAATAAATATATATATATATATATATATATATATATATATATATATGTCGAGATGGGACTCACTACTGTTCTGCAAGGTTAGGCTTTTGAGGGTGACTGTCAAAAGTCCTCTCAATTGTCCAAAAGCTCCAAGGGGAAGGTTGATCCAGCGGTTAAGTCACTTGACAATATTGCGAATAAAATCGCTTGAGTGAATCACTAGAATCGATTAAGCGATCTGGTTACGGACCAGCAAAATGTCGGCTGGTTGAATAACTTTTACTGTATAGTTGCGAACCAGCAGAGTTTCGTGTCGTGAATAGAATTTGACTGTCTGTTCGTGAAGGACCTTCTTTTTATATTCGTGAGCTAGTGATGTCGAGTGCAGGCCTCGCATATATTACTGATATAATCTAAGATTAGGATTAAAGATATCGTTTGTGAAACTAGGGTATGTGTCTAAGACAACTTTCATCATCGACCGTTTGCCGGATGTTAATCGTTTAGAGTCATATGTGTCATTTATTACCGACAACTGCTGTTTCAGTTTGTAGTTCTTAATCTATTTACTTCTTCTGTTCCTTGGGATAAAGTTCGTCTATTCGGCACTTGATTTAAATTCTTAATCAAACAACTTCATCCCGAGTGGATTATTAATCTTAAAAAGGTGAATGTTATTCGGCTCGTTGTATCTCCATATGCAAAAACAGATGATCTATCGATGTTACTTGTTAATAACTTTTATGGTGATGACAAAAATTCTAATCGAAGAAAAGAACTGTGAAATCTGGACGTAACAGTAAATAAGTCTTAATTTTTTTGTCTACTTACATTCAGTAAGCGTGACAATATTCAATAACAAAGAGATATGTGTGTCACTTCTGGAATCGATTTAAAATCTCTTTGAAATATCATTAAACACAATGACATATGAAAAATACGATTTTTTAATGCATGCTTAATTTGATTGTTTGTACAAAGATTTATCGCTGAAAGGAAATTTATCATGAAGTGACGGTGTTAAGAAACGAAACCATTCTCTCATAACATTTTTACATATCCCATGGAATTTCTTGACAAAATCTGAAAAGGACTGCGCTTCCTGGCTGAGTGCTTGTCACCATGGATTGCAATGGGAAGACAGGATAATTCTGTACAGCATGATGAAACGCCTAATTACAATGATTGTAATTGTGGATGACAATAAAGCTCTCGTATACGTTAAAGAATTTAAAAAATGTGAATAGCTGGTTGATGTACTCAATAGCGATAATTATTGAAATGATGATTACAAAGATATAGATTCTTTACATAATCTGAATATTACTAATACTGTACGATATTACTAATACTGTACGATGTGGAAAACATGTTAAGAATTGTATGTTACAAAATGTATTTAAAATATACTGTGGTCGCAATACCTAAAAGAAATATATCAAATTTAAATATAATTAATAATTATAATTAATAAAATATAAGATTTCTTTTTAAATATGTTTTAATTTCTTTTTCCGAAATTCATTTTCGAAAAGAGAATAGGAGCAGACTTTATTGTCATTGGAGCCGATCTCTTAGATAAAAGAGATTCCATATCGTTAATGCATTCTTATGATGTATGTCAATTTGGTTATCCTTCGACCACATCACAACTATTCTTCAAAGTATAATATATGAAAAAATTTCCCTTCATTTTAGGGTATATAAAAAAAATATGGGAGGGAACAAAGTTCAGATAGCTATTGCTAATTATAAATTCTCCGAGAAAATAAAATATCTCAAGCCATGAACTATTATGCTTCAGTTCAACAGGATAAGGCGTGCAAGAAACAATAAGTTCATTTAATTTTATAAAATATTTTTCTTTTCTCTATACGTATTATATGTTATGTATTTTTGTAAGATCTATTTACATGTTTTTTTCTATTTATATGTTACTTTTTTTTTCAAAGAGCATTTTCTCAAATGTCGTCTAGTACATTTTCGAAATTTCACTACATGCCTCGTATCTGATGAGGATATATGCATTGACATTGACAGCGTACAAATTTCTGGATATTGGGATCGTTATAAGATCTATATCTCACGTGCAAATTGCGATTAGTAACAGTCGAAACAATACATGTTCATATCTCATGCTGCGTGCAAAATGTTCATTGAGAGATGTGCAGATATCAAGCACTTGCAATCAATAATCCCATCATCATCATCGATTCAATTTTAAATGTGTAACTTGTTAAAATATACGAATAATGTAAAGTTAACATTAAATGACACATGTTTGTATATGAAACCAACAACTGTGCTTTTCTTATTTGAGCTTGAGCAATGTGTTGAATATGTATTCTATGAATTGAGTCAATATGCGCATGATTAGTAAGAAATACTTTGTGTTACTTAATTTAAGACAAAATTATATTAATAAAAGCGATGTACAAACATTTTGTACAAAATTTATGATAAAAATTCTATTATAGAATGAACTGATAGTCTATAATTTAGATTATATTGTACATATAGCATTACATGATAAATAAATGTATGTTAAAATATATATTCTTTTCTTCTAAAACTATTTTTATGTTAGTTATTATATTTTTATTTTCACCATATTCTTCTTCATATTTTCGTAGTAGTATTGATTAACTGGTTAATAAGAAAGTGCGCTTGCCCACTTGTATTACATTGATAAAAAAAGGGTATTATTACAATTGTATTACTTGTTATATTGTTATATTGTTAAAAATTCATAAAAATATTATCATAATTGGTCATATCATTAAAAATCGAAAATACCATATCTATTTAATAAAATCGTGTGCAATAGAAGAAAAGAAAAGAGAATCCAACGGGAGGAAGAGAGAGCGCAAATAAATATAGAACTTTAACCGGTGGAAGAGAGAGAACTGTATAAGAGAGAGAACTGTATCCTACAATAGATAGGAGAGAAAGGACAACAGTTTAAAAAGAGAACGCAACAGGTGAAAGAGAGAAGGAACAAACTTCCTCTTCCTCTCTAACACAGACCCCGATGACGCATTTCCTCCTCCCTCGAATCCCAGCATCTATGACTTCATCCTCTCCATCCTCGCGACACTAGAGCCATCTGTTAGTTGCTGTATCCGTGAATTAGAATATCTATATTTATCCTACTCTTTTTTATATTTGTATATATATTATATATTAATGATAGTAATATTATTATGTATTACTATCATTATAATTTACACTTATGTATGTACACTTATGTATACCTCATATATGTATAAAAAATATAATCAAAATTGTTTCAAATGATATTGTTTTTTCCATAAATTGTGTGATCCGTCGAATCCCAATAATTTGATATATACCTTGTCTCCCTTCCTGCACAGTACTTTCTCCATGTTCGGAGATATATGTCCGGATGAATAGCGCGATGCTCGCAGAATGCTTCAGATACACAACGATAGATTAGTTATTCATTAATCAATTAGTTAATCGACAAATCAGTCCTTCTTACAAAAAAAGAGATTAAATCAGTATTAATTCAGTTAATCAGTCAGTAAAATCTGTGATCCTCGCTTCGTTTGGCAATATGGTATGAATATTCTGTTTACAGACTAATGTTTTGTGCTCTGTATAATTGCTCACACTTTTTCAAAAGGTTATTTTACCGATTGATCCCGTATATTTTTCGCTAATCGTTCATCAACAATTCAATAGCATTATCTGTTGAATGCTGTTCGTTATTTAATAGGAAGTGAGATATAAAATGTTGATGATAAGTATAGTAGATAAAATGATTATGTTCTTCGTTATGTTTCTCCACAGTACATTGTTACACAGTATATTGTATAATAATAAAACATTGTCATCTATTATGAGATTTATTTAAGAAAGGCATATATGCTTCATCTAAGAATTCGATATATATTTGACGAATAATGCCGTTTTTTATTTTTTAATATATATTATTTCAGATATTAATCTTTTATTGTAATTGCGTTCAGTATTTAAGATAGCCACTTCCTCCCAATTAAAATCATAATCATACTGCAACTTATGCTTAGGTATGACCGAAAGCGTAGATGTGTTTTTATGAGTATGGTTTTTGTGTTCAGAAATTCTGATTTTAAGTTTTCTGCAAGTCTGTCCAATGTTAGTTGCATTACAGTCATTACAACAAATTTTATAAATTTTATAAATGATATTCTTTTTCGCTGCCATAGAAAGAAGATCTTTATGTGCTTTGATCGCTCCTTGGAGTGATACTAAAAAAGAAAAATTAGAATCTAAATCTTTAGTAATGATTTTAAATTTATTTTATAGGATATGTTCTCAATGTATGGCAAACCGTAATTTCTTTGCAACAATTTCTGGCGAAATATATTTTCAGCTATTTTAGAATTTGTTTTTTTATTGATCAGATTTTTAATTCTGTTATTCATTGTGTCAAAAATAAATTTCAGAGGGTAATTATTATTCAATAGAATGTTAACAATAAATTCAAGATTTTTCTGGAAACATCGGGTGTGAAATAAGAAAAGTTTATCCGATAATTGTGCCTCTCTTTTGACTTAGAAGGTGCTATGACAAGAAATTAAGATACCTACCAGAAAAGGTGGATTTCTACCAATCAAAAATAATTTTGTCATTAAAATTAATTATGTAGTGACCAAAAAATTAATTTTGTTATTGCCTATTTTTAGAATAAATTGTAGTCTTGATACGAATTAAATTTGTGTTGTCATATTCTGAATCATCGACGTCGGCACTGTTATAACTATATCGTCAACATATCTAAAGTATATATTGGGAATACAAATTAGTTCGGTACATTTCTTTGTACATTTATTTTAAAACAAAATGAATGAACAGATCAATTAAAGTATTGTCCATCGCTGCCAACTACTTTTTCCCATCTCTCAGGCAATTTTCGAATTCCACCTCGAAAAAATGACTCGTCTTTGGCGATCCAATTTGGAGCCAATTTTCAATTTCTACGAAAGAAGTGAATCGGTGACTGCATTCTTCAGAATAACCAATAATCAGAAGGAGCAATGTCTGGAGAATACAGCAGGTGCGGTAAAACATTCCCATTTGAGTGTTTCCAAATATTTTTTTACGACTTTAGCGACATGAGGCCGAGCGTTGTCATGAAGAAGAATAACTTTATCATATTGTCACTTTGTCTACTTGTATTCTGACCGTTTTTCTCGCAATGCACGGCTCAAACAAATCAATTGTAGCCGATACCGATCGCTCGTATGGAATCGCCAGGTTTCATCAGCTCATAATAAACAAGACTCTTTTGGTGTCACCAGATACAGAGCATGATCTTCGAACCATGAATGTTCGGCCGTGGTGTTGATGTTGAGATCGATGGCAACGATTGACCGGGCTTAGCGTAGTATTTTTCTTCTTGTCGTAGAATATCTACTTCTCATCTCCAGTCACAATCCAATGCAAAAAACCTTTTTTCTGTTGTTTTTGAGTCAGCTGTTCGCAAGTGAAAAATCATCTTTCAATGTCTCTCGGTTTCAGTTCGTAAGGAACCCAATTTCCTTGTTTTTGAATCATTCCCATGGCTTTCAATCGGGAAGAAACGGCTTGTTGAGTTATCCCCAATGATTCTGCAAGCTCCTCTTGCGTTTGACTCTGTCTTCTTCCTCTAATTCTTTGTCTTCGAAGTTTTTTGGCTGTCTAGAGCAAGGCTTGTCTTCAATGTTGAAATCTCCATCCTTGAAACGTTGAAACCATTCCCTACGTGATTTATTTTTATCAGTTGGAGCAGTGTCACCATAAACTTCGACAAGCATTCGATGGACTTCAGCCGCACTTTTCTTTCAATTAAAGCAGAAAATCAAAACCTCCCGCAAATGCTGCTTGGTTAATACAAAATTCGACATTTCAAACACAATAAAAATCAAGGTTTTTGTATGAAACTCAAAGCGATATAAATTGAATATTATTAGCAGATGTTTAACCTCTCTGAAACCGCCAAAATCAGTTGTCATTTACAACAGCTGGAGTCATCTTTAGGGAAACGGACCGGATTAATTTGTACTCCCAATATCTCAAAATGCCTTTAGCATCATCCTTTCCAAATCCTGCAGAACATATTAGAAACTTATAAAATAATTTCGGTGATGGTATACAAAATGTATTAATCGGATCAACTCATCCACAATCATACTATGCGTCACTAACTCAATCATGTTAAACTGAATCAAATTCTAAAACGTATATAAAATGTAAATCCAAACCAATTCTTCGGTTAATAACAAGAAAGGGTAATCAAAATGGTCAGAGAAGATAGTTCAGTCAATAAGTCAATGGTAATGATATTTTCAATTATATTAGGTATGGGAAAAAGTTACATCTAACGGAAAAAACACCATGAATTTTTTCCCACATCTAATATAAGGTAGTATGTTCAAAAGACATATGTAACTTCTACTTGGTGCAGAACGAATAAACGACTAATAAAATTATAATTATTAAAAAGTGTCACAGAGTTGTACATTATTGTGTTAAATTTTTTTTAAAAATTGTGAAATTTAACAAAATTCATAATGTCGCAGATTTTCGTAAATTAAATATATATTAAATAGGTTTTTAAAATTAGAACGAATCAAATAATATAACATGAAATTTAAAAGTTTAAAAAGATAATATTATTAAAATGTCATAATACACAGTCATTTGTTTCAATAATACAATCACTTACAATAAAACAATAATCAAATTGTAAGGCCCTATTCCCTTTCTTTCCTTAGCTCCCTAAATCTTTCCTTTCTTAACTTCATATCTTTGCAACTTAAAATGGAGTTCTCTCACAAATGATGTGAATGATCTTCATCGTACAATAAAATAAACTAGCAGCAAATATTGCTGCTAGTGCGACAATATCGGACGATCAGAAAGAAACATACTACATACTAACTTTTTGTTGTAACAAAATCATTCAAAGGACAAACATAGGATATCGAGAGATTCAGTATCTTTCTTTAAATTTATACTTTTTTTGTTTGCGAGAGGCATACACGTTGTCTGCCGGATAATCGCTCGTGTCGAATCTATCGCGTTTTATATTCTTGTAAACATCGTCGCACTCTATATGATAAATGAAACTGTCCGTGTCGGTATACATGATCTTGCATTTATCACGATACATGTATTTGTGGTGAAATTCGTACAAGCAGATTTTCGATATGTCGAGTATGCACGTAAATCAGCTTGTTGAATTTTATCTCGAATTTGCGCATTTCGACGGCAATTAAATGCAGCTGTGAAAATTCGGTTTCGCGATCATTGCCTCCGCGCCGTCCGTCTCATTTTGTTATTAATTTTACATCAACGTGATTGTGCACATTCTCCATGGTCTTACCGAATACCGCGTTGTTCGTTAGTTTATACAAATTTTTTTCGAAATGTTTTTTGCGCGCGTTCTAAATTGAGTATTGAGTTCAATGTAATCGCGGAGCCATGGAGATTGAGCGAATTGTAGCATCCGGTGGATCTTTGTTACGCGAAGACGAGTATATTGCGATAGTGGATGACGTAACGCTGCTTATCGTCAACGTCGCTAGAAGTTTATCGCGCGTTGGACAGAAAGATAGGTCAGTGTGGTCGTGTAGATGCTGCGGATACTCGAGATCGACTTCGAGAACATTTATAACCGGTGGATAAATCCGGAGCGATCGCGCTCACATCAAAGTTCACAGCGTCTTCGATCCATTGAAATTCGGCGTATGGCAAAGATTGACACATCGCCCATCCGTATAAATTATTCATATCGTAATACATCAAGTACGATGATAGTTTCGATGGATCGAATGAACGCACTTGTTATTAACCTGTACATATCTACTGGAATATTGACTGAGACCGCCGCGTATACCGCGCTCGATGAATATGACCATATCAATGTCGGTGAGCAACTCGAATCTTACATGCGTATGTTTTAGCATGGCGTCCCACGTGAAACCTGGCAATGTATAATAATGCGCGGGATCGAGACAGTAACTCGCGAAGCAATTATTACGGAAATTTTCGAAAATGTCGGCTAATAACAAGACATCAATTTTCAAGTATAAATCACTGTACTCGTCGAGCGTTCAGATGGAGAATCGCTGCCATACGTTCACGGCGTGAATCGCTATAATCGCAATAATTGCTCTCGGATATGGTATCGCCTGTCAATGAACTGAAAAATAATTCGCGCAGTAGTAAGCGCGTGTCCTGCAATTTTTCGACGCAGTCAATGTATTTGTACGGAAAGATACCTTTTCGTGTGAGAAAATTAAAATCCTTCGCGCTGAGCTTGCAAAATTCGGAACGTACAATTTTTAATTTATCTTTGTCGAGATACGACGCCAATTTATCGAGATTTGCATTTAGAAATTTGAAAGAATCAATGAATCTTAATTTTACACCATTTTTCTGAAAATTTTTTGTCTTTGGTGCTATCGACATGTTTGATAAATGAAATATATTTTTCCTTCTCGTTATCGGTAGTACATCTACATGTCCATCATAGCAATTTCTTTAATTATAAAATAAGCATTATAGTCCGATAAATTGTGAAATACGATCGGAATATAGAACGAATTTTTATAATTTAAGTTATAATTTGAATGCGTTAGACCGCGATATCTACCAGTGAGATGACAATGATTGCGTATCATCCGGCGCGAACGATTTCTCGCAAATGTGACAACGCGTTGCGTTACAGTATGCCTCCTATTGCTGTTTAGACAATGTTTCCATGGGTACGTTGAGCGGATACGATATTTTTCACGCGATGTGCCAAATCGTTGAATTGTTGCGCGAACCAGCCAGATTATACAGCCTTCATCGCGACGGAAGTAATATGATGATAATATGTCGTCGTAATAGCTTATGCTAAAGCTTCATGCCACTGATACGCGTACGACGACGCGTCTTTCTTGTCGGATTCTGTCTTACATAAGACGCATTCCAGGTCGGCGTAGACGATGAACGATACTCGTACTCGGTTGCTGTAGTTGTCAAATTCGAGCCACTTGTCGTCCTCACTCGGCAGTCGTTGATCTTCTGGCAGTCCACTTCGTGCAATTGCAATTTTTCGCACGAATTGAAGTAATGGAGACACCTGTAAAAAATAGAGAAATCATTTTTCATTATTTCTTTTTTTACTGTTTTTTTTTATTTATTTTTCTTATTATACTTATCGATCGCAGAAAAATTTCTTGTTTTTTTTCCTACTAATCTGCGAGTTCACAAGACGTGATAGATTTTTTATCCATGCAAGTGACCATGGTTGTCGTTGTGTGAATCTTGTAGATAGATAGGAAATTGACGTGCTTTTCCTTCTTGTTATCGGTGAACCGCAGAGGAATGACTTGTTTATTCTCGATGCCGTACACGTTGATCGACACCGCGTTCAACCGTTCGAATTTAGAAATGTCTTTTAAAGTCATTGGAAACTCAATGTTTGTGAGATTCAATATTGTCCTATAATGCGGATAGGACGATTCCCGCTCCGTATACTTTTCAATTGGGTACAGAGCGGCGACCATCGACCACCTGAAGCATGCATTGTCCGTCGTACGAATACTGATTACCGCTCGTTTCGTCGCTATTTCTGGCACTTCAATGTCACATCCCGCGCGCAGGGGATTTAGTTTGTTCACATTGATAATCAAATTCAATATACGTGATAATGTCCATCCGCTGTCGCGTTCCTGGAACTCTTCGAGCGATGCTAGAATAGACTCGATGACGTGCTGGTCCTACCACACGCACAAATCGGTGTATCGGTATATCTCGCTGTTCTTTGTATCTATGCTCTTATTAACACGTTTATCCTTCGCGAACTCACCGTTGAACGCGTTCACTTTTACACTACCGTGTCTTTCTACAGCGTCTCGTACTCGTTCTAGAGCTACATTTTCAGCGTTTTCGAAAAACTGTCGCGGCTCGATGTGATTAGAGTTTTGTGCACCGCACTTGTCAATATACGAACGCGTTGATCTCTCGCCAAACAAGAGATCGTTTGTTGCTACTCGCGTACTACCAATGTGCACGAAACGTTGCTCCAATTGCGACTTTGCACCGCGAGTCGCGCGATCCTCGTCACGGATTGTTTGTGTTCAACGGCGAGGCGCGGACGCTTGGTACGACAAAGTTCTTCGAGCTGCTTGATGCACTCATCGCATCGTTGCAGCCATGCGAAACACTCCACCAGAGTAGTGATCTGGCCGCACTGCTCCAACAGTTCGCGTTCTACTCGCTCATGATTTTCCATGTTTTTTCACAGTTTTTAGATCACGTCGCACTCTTCCACGGAGCACTTGCACGTGACTCGTTCACACACGTTGCAACATCGTGACATATCTAGAATATCATAACATTCTAACACCTTTTCATTATGTTTGTTTGCGAAAGTGCACTGTTCGCACTCAAAGCATTGTTCGTCGCATCTATTGAAAAACAGTTTTAGTGCAAGATCGCGATCACGAAACTTCATCCATAT
>Ga0157363_1004122_pt1 | contig 13327 bp, 9 predicted proteins | sample AttsexASBM1_FD_111477 | JGI IMG/M metagenome (GOLD analysis project Ga0157363, IMG submission 111477) | Fungus gardens microbial communities from leaf cutter ant in Ribeirão Preto, State of São Paulo, Brazil - Atta sexdens ASBM1 | ecosystem: Host-associated > Fungi > Mycelium > Unclassified ...
AATCCAGAACAAGTACTTTACCATACAAACAGCACATATTTTTCGCAAAGTTAAAGTCACTTAAGATTTTTTATTTAACGGATTATTTAGAGAAAACGTGCAATTTATCGCATTCTTTCCGGGAACATGTATTTCTGCAATTTTATAACGGTATACATACTACGTTATTATTATCCGAATGTAACAATAGTGGAGCATTCATCCACGTTTAACGTTAATACATCTGCGCGTCGCTTTTTTCCAAAAACCGCTTATTCTTAATCGCTTTTCGCGTGAAGCCTTTAGCACGAGATCCGAAAATATTCAGGTTTGGCTTTCGTTTAGCGGAGCACTGTTCGTGTTTAAAGCAGCGCATATCGGTAGGCCGCGTTCTATGCGATAGCGTAATCGAGTTATCGCGACGAAGCGCCGTCAACAGAAATTCTCCCGCGTACGAGAATAATGTTCATACGTACATATATAAGTACGAAAGAGAGAGAGAGAGGGGGGGGGGAGGGGAGAGAGAGCCTGGAAGAGCCGGTCGGGAGGACTCGATTTTCTACTACTATAGGAAGGTCGACGAGCTTTTAACCGACACGTACGGCCCCTTTCTTTCCGTGGACACGACTCGTCCACTACGTGCATATTGCGTACGCCGGCCCTTTCGTAAGCGCTATATTATCTTTATGTGCCCCGACGACCTTACCTTTTGCTTATTCAGGGTTTTATTAATGCGCTTGAATTTACTCCGCGACCGGAATAAACCCAGCGCATTGATGCCGACCATTCCTTTTTGCGACTGTATATGCGATATGAGAAGTTGTAATGGGATCGTACGGCATAAATCATGATAACTATGATAATCATGATAATTTAACAGTAAAGCTAAACTGGTTTGATTATTCAGAGCAATTTTAATGCATTAAAGATCAGAGGTAATTTGCGTCAACGAAAATGTTTGTAAGATAGTAAAATCAGTTAATACTAAAAGTAACATAACATTAGGTTTGTTCACGTTGCTTAAAATCCTTAAAAGTTTTTGCACTTGAAGCAAGATAAATTTATATTTGGTTGAAAAGAGAGAAAGCGAATGCTGAATGCAAAAAATGCGAGCAACATAGACAAACTTATTAATATTATAATTTCGCACTCAACAATGTAATTGTTATGTAATATCATATGTTATATTATATTTATAATGCTAAGAGTACAAAATTGTAACACTGATGTTATGTTTTTTTTAATTATTTCGACTGGAAACATTTTCTATTAAACGTTTTAAATATTAAGATATTTAATGCTGAATAAAGTAAAGATAATACTTCGGGAACAATTTTTCAATCATTATCGTCTTCGTGGAAGATTTTATTGTTAAAATTAAACTTTTTTTTTGAAGATATTATGACATTCCGCATCCTCTGAGAATCAATCCAAATCATTACAATCAATGATTTCAATCTCTCTTTCAAGTGTCTGATGCTCGCGACAAAAAGTTATTATAATCCTCAAACATCGTCTGCGGGGTTTCAAGCATCGTTCGAGAATGGTTGCACTGCTATTATCCTTCAGCAGGCTCGATCATCTCGTCTCGCGAACGATAACCCATAATTTCTCCCTCCTCTTCCATCACCTGCCGAAATCACGGGTGAGACAGCAACCCTGTTATTGTTGCCTCGCCAGCCGTGCGATTACGTCGACACCGGAATTAGGTTCGCGGGGGGTTTTGTTCTCCATCCACGTGGCCGTCGACCGCCTTCCTCTCGCGCACCAAAGTTATTCTGCCTCCATTTAACGCCCATGTACATGAAGTCTCGAGACTTCCGCCGCCCGTTTTACTTGGATACGCCGAACAATGGAGACTCATCATCGCGATAGATCAAGGAACATCCCGCGGCCCGCTTGTTTAGTCCAAGAAATATGAAGATTTCAGATCTCTTCGTTCAGAGGCTGATCATATCGCCGCGCGATGAGTTTTTTAGAGACGTTTTCATAGCAGATGACGAATGCTTACAGAATAAATATTTATTCGATTTCTCGCAAAAAACCTAAGATATTATTGTACTTAACAATTTGACTACCCAATCTTCTCCTAACTTCTTTCTGATTTTGAATCATCATTAGGAACTCCACATATTTTTTCTTTTTTCTTTTTTTGCGAAAAATGAAAAGATATATACAATAGAACTATCCCGTTATCAGCCCTCCTTTATCGCCCAAGGAACACAAAAATAAAAAAAGAATCAAAATGACATTATATTAATTCTTAATGAACAGTTTCAAATTTGTAATAAAAAATTATCATTTTGACTTTCATGACATCAAAATAAAGCCATTTTGACTTTTTCTTGATACTTTTTTGATACTTCGAGAATATCTCATGATATTTCTTGCTTTGCTATATTTAATATTATTTTAATTTTATATTTTGTCACATGTTACGTTTCTTATTACTATATTATTATACTATTTCTCTCTTTCTCGTCATATGACTCGATCATCGAAATAACGTCAAAAATTTCAGCCGTCTGCATGTCCACGTCACGTACATTCCCCAGAGACGAGCCGTAATCAATCCCGTCGCCGCGCCCGTCTTTAATTTCTCGATAGATTTCGCGGTCGACGCCGGCGGTAATCACCAATTTCGCCCGATATCGTCGTATTTAATTAAATCACACCTCAGCTCTCGACACGATCGACGCGAGGTATCGACGCCGCCGGGAAATGTCACGCGCGGAAGAAGGAGATAGGTGAAAAATGAAATAGAGAAGTACCACCTTCGCTATTCCCATTGCACGTGAAACGTGCACGAGTGATCCGATGGGTAGTGCCATGTATATATACACAGATGCATGTGTAACGATAATGCCGCGGCTAGAACGAGGAGCACGTTTCCAGTGACGCATCCGGATCCTCGCTGTCCGGATATTTCTAATTTTCTTCGTTTCCACCGCCCACCTTTACGATGGATACGTGAATCGTATGCGAGCACGATTGCCATCAGATCAACTCTCCGAGAGTACAACCCATGTTTTCGTCTTTTCTTCTAATTTCGTTCTTCATTTCCTGTTTAGGTCAGCGTGTAATTCCGAAATCGTAAACTGAGTTTAAGCGAATAATTTTCCATTGTCTATTTTCAAATTGTTAAGTAATGCAATATAACGTTTTTATTTGAAATAGATTCCTCATTTTTTTTTATTAAGACAGAGATCTGAATACGATTGCATTTCGCGATTGCATTCTCTCGAGTTGGCTGTAGTTGCGACAACTACTTCCCGTTTGCAAGCAAACTAGTTGCGCCAAGTACGTTCCACTTTTACTGCAAAAATGTTTCTAATCTCCGGCCGGTCTGCCCGCTTTCAACGACGACATCCGCTGTAACGCGTTGCATTCACATTGCCAGAGTAAGAGGAGTAGACAGAGAAAGACAGAAAATACATATGCTGACTCCGTAATAGCGCCTTAAGTCTAAATGATCTCTATAATAATAAGTTGAAGAATAATATTCACTTATTTACGTTCACTTTCTGAATATTTCACTAAAGAAATCGTATTTTGTACTGACTCTTATAAAAACCAACGACGTTACATATTCTTCTAAGAAAAACGGTTTAAAGATAGCTTAAAGAGAAAGATGAAACATCTAATTATATTATTTTGAACTAATTAATTTGTTATTAATTTATTACGTTCAAATTACCGCGCCTAACTCGTATTTGTCATTGTTGTACGTTCCTTTGTCAATTTTATGAGTCTTTATGTATTTTAAGAAAAATGTCCATTTAATGTTAGTCATTTGTCTGAGAGTACGTGCTATTTGTTCCATTCGATTTAGATTTCACGGTCGTTAACGAGCGATGTTAAAATCGCCTCTCGATCTCGCGGCCGGAAAAGGAGAAACGCGCGTTGCGCATTTCTCACATGTGTGACGCATAGTGTAAAGGATACGTATCTCTTTCGGCCATTTCCCATAGTGAGGGATTGTTCTAGAGCGAAAATACTAGGGCGCCCCTCTTTCTCTCTCGCTGTCCCTTTATAAGATAAGTTGAAAGGATGTTGAACCTCTCGCGTGGCCTCATGCGGCATAAGCCCGTGCCCACGACACAAAGCCGGACAATTTCCATAATAATCCGTCATTCGTCTTTGTGTCACATTTTGGACCAACGGTCTTTGAGTACCGCCATATCGGATCCTCCTCGGAAAACTAGAACACGAGTGAGTCCCGGCTGCAAAGCTGAATTTACGTACATGATGCCTTGAGTTTTCCTTGATATTTTTTTATTTAAGTAAAAATCTTGAGTCCAGTTGTTCTATATTATGTTCATATATATCACGAAATGTCATTATTAGAGTATCTATCTCTTTGTATTATACACTATTAAATTCGTAATATCAAATTATACACTGAGAAAAATATTTGATACCTACAACCATTTATTTTGTTGTATAAAACTAATAAAAACTTTCTTACTTTTTCATTTAAAAATTGTATTATCCTAATCAAAATTTTATGGTTAAGACATAACTTTTAAATGGTATGAAATTTTTGTTGTCAACTAAATGTCAACTAAATAAATGATTATATGTATTAAACATTTTTCTCAGTGTATCCAACTTGAGTTATTTTTAATTATTTCTATAAATTTGCTCTAACTTAGCAATAAATTAAATTTTAATTAAATTTTATACATTTTCTTGAGTTAAATTGTTTAACCTCATTGTTTTAGTTAAATTAAACGAAAGTCGTTAATTTAACTGAACTAAAACAATGAAGTTAAACAACTGGATTCAAGAAAATGTGTTAAATTAAATCCAAATTTAGATTATCATTTACTAAGTGCACACAATACATATATTAATATAGATATTGTTTAAAACCATAGAAATGGATTAATTCATATTTTGACATACATGAAAATCAAAAAACAAAATGTTATTTAATTCAAGGGATTGAGTCATCATATTATCTCATAATTATTCCATAATTATCTAACAGTGTATTTATATGTAATTTTACATTATATCAAATGTGCTTTGTTAATTAAATTGGGATCTGTGGTTTTGGCAAAAATATCGAGATATTTCAGACAGAACGCATTACTTGCTACTCATCTCGTCTCGATCATCCCCAGAGAGCAGGTAGCAAACTCGTCTGGAACCGGTTCGAATATTATTTCACGCACGTCTTCAGATTAAACGTCGTACTGTCGTATTTCGGGAGGTCGAACGACGAAAGGCCGGGATCCTAAATTCCGGAAGAGCTCGCGGTTTCGTGCGCGGGGTTAGTCGCGCGACCTTTTCTTTACGACCTCCTCTCTGAGTTCTCGGGTTGACCGGGCAATCAGGATTTCGAGAATGTCGGGACGTGACTTTCCAGATTTCCCCCTGCCCTGCCCGACCACCTCGATTGCAGATTCGCGTAACCACGGTTAGACTTGCTTTCGAATAATTTATAGCAATGCCGGAAAATTCTAAATGGTCCACGTTAAATCGCGTAATGTCAGGATTTTCAAGACATGGTTCAACATCCCCCCAGAAATCTCCATAGCAATCTCCATCATGATAGTTTATTTTGAAACAACTCGGATTTCCGACGCGGTCTGAAAGACACATTCTGCGGTTATTTCACTGAAATTTTCAGTAGGCGCGCGCGTGCGTTGGAAGTGCGTGAGTCATTAAAACATCCAGCGAAATGCTCTTTTTCAAAACTTTACAAAATATTCCGCGCGGAAAACGCCGCGCGAGATTAAATCAATGTCAGCCGCAGTTTTCCGCTCCGAGTTTCGGTTTTTGCAAAATTTTACTCTTTTACAATATATTTAATTGCAGCAAGACACTCTTTTCGCAAGAGTTCTCATATGTTAAATCGCGAAGTTACTTCCGCTTTTCGCGCTGACTAATCGAAATACCTTCTGCTTTAGCGAGACAATCTTCGATTTTCCGAGATAGTATCACGGCGACGATGTCGTGGCGCGACACGGAGCTTTCTCTCATAATACAGGAAAAACGCGTGCTTGCTTCCGGGAAAACATCGAGCTTATGGCCTCCTTCTCTCCCGAGAGTGCAGGGAAACGGGAGGCGAGCATCATGCTTCCTTGGCTTGCCAGTGTGCGCGACGTAAAGGAAGTCCTGTGGAAACCGGTCCGGATTTTATTTCGTGCGCGTTTGTCTTCCGCTTGGATTACGCTCGCGGCTATAAGCGCAGAAGATAAGATACGTCGAGGATACCTACGTAAGGTCGCCGTGACATATGGCTGGCGTACGAGTTCCTTCTTGGATGTCTCTTTCTTTCTCTCTTTCTCTCTCTCTCTCTCTCTCTCTCTCCCCTCCTCTCTTTCCCTTTTCTCTTTGTCATTTCAGATGTCTCTCCTCTTGCTTCGCTTCCTACAGAGAAGCTTATGCTAGTCGTCTCGATCCATTCTCGCTCTCACTATCATCCGTGGTGGCAACACGATCAACCTGCTGCCCATCTAACGGAAGGATGCTCACACCGATAGGTAGATCGTTCACAAGAAGGATCTTCTCTCTCGAGCGAGCATTGACGCTGAATATGGCTATCGTTGATCACCCGCAAGGCGGATTTAATTGAGACGATTCGGGGGAGAGGAGATTTTCCTGACGATATTTGGATATTTTATCGCGGTCGAGACTATCCTATGGATTTAATGTTGACTGAGTTTGGAGTTTGATTTCGTTGAGTGCGCGAATTTCTTCCATTAATTCGATGAATTTTCATATCGCGAGTCTTCGCTTTCTCTCTCTCACTCTTTTTCTCTCTTTCTTTAGGAAATTTTTTGTCCTTGTTATTCATTCGTAATGTCGCCAACTGTTGACGTTTATGGTCATCGCGTGATTTCGTTCGCGGGCGTGGTCACACGATGCAACACGCAACGCATATCTGTTAAAGGTGCCTTCAGAATTTCATGCGTTTTCCCCGAATCAGATTCTATAAGATGTCCGAGTGATTCTTGAATTTATCAAAATATTTCATTTTTGATTAAGTCGCAAGTTAAAATTATCAAGATGAGAAATACATTATTTCTACTCATATAGTTCATATAATTGAAGCACTTTGATCGAGGATAACTCCTCTAAAACTTGGTAATTAAAACCTAATTGTTCAATATAAATTTTCATACGTTCTGGAATCATCACGCGATCAATTGTTTCGATCCGACGTATTGATTGATTCGATACACCGCGTATATAGAGAACGAACCATTAGCGAGTGCACCGGCTTCTTTTTATTATCCTTTCGGGAAGGATCGCGTGCGGACGACGGCCGGCATCGGGTAATTAAGTGATTATCTCGTCCCGTGGTGGACAGAGAGTCGGTCGGGTCGGTGTATCGCGTTCCGGTCGGCCAATAAAGCCGAGAGCCGTTTTTGCCGCAAGCGTCGTCCTCCGTCCGCGGTCGCTGCCACCCGCACCTCCACCACTCCGCACGTGCTTTTTGCGTCCTTTCCTCGTTTCTGCTTGTTTCCCGTGGACTTGCCGCCGTGCTTCTCTCGTGACTCAACTGAATCGCACCAAGCCTGGCCCGAAAACCACCGACGTGGTTAACACCTGAATCACGCGACCAGTCCGGCCCGATCGAAGTAGATTAATCCTTCGAATACAAAAGGGAATACTAAGGTTTATACTTTCATTTTAAGACCGTCTTAAGATGTTAATACAGCCTTTATTAGTCTGATTTATAACATCTTAATGAGTTATCTATCTACATGGAATAAGCTTGGTGTAAGAAGAGTAAGAAATAGACTAATCACAGTCAAATGTGAAAAGAATAATCGATTATGATTGGTTAATTTCTTAAGATAAATGTACTAGTTAGTGGACATAATCCAATTCATTAAATAAAATAATACAAAATTTGAAACATTAAGCTTTTAATGATAAGTACAGCTCCAAATAAATTTGTTGTTTATAAAAATTTAGTATGAATGAATTTATTTAAAATCGTATTATTAAAAGCTAATATTTAGAATGTTTTATCAGTTTGTCCAATAACTGGTTCATGTCCATTAACCAGTACATTTATTTTACTCTTACTTCTTACACTAACAATAAGATTACTCCGCATAATCATAGATAACGCAAAACTGTACTTAAGATAGCCTCAAATATAAGAATCGGCTATGAATTCCAGCCTAAGCGCTCGTTTCTTTAGATTCTGCTGTTAAAGTATGTATGTATATGAGGTTTAACATTCGCAGTAACCAATAACATCGTGATTTCGCACGCACTTCAACAGAGAGCTCTTCATCGCATTGTATCGATGATGAGAGAGTACATTGCAGCGAGAGAAAGATAGGTAAATAAAAAATAAAAAAGAAATATATACACATGTTGAATTTTAAATAAATAAAAATTAAAACAAAAATTCTAGTTTAAAATGTATGTATTTTTGTCAAAGAAAAAAAATATCACGATAAGAGTTTTCTTGATAAAGACGAATATTACAATAGGTTGCACATTAATTCGGAGGGTGCGTCCCTTGGTGAGAGCTGTAAATCAAGTTTTGGGACGCTTTAAAGGCTCGTTATTATGTGACGAATGAGATTATCGCGTGTGAAGGGGACACATTTTCCTCTCGACGTTGTAATAGTATTCCTGCCTGAAAATTTTCAACACTCAGTACTTTGACAATCACCGTGCGCCATTGCACAAAACGCAATTTCGACCATTCGACGCTGTCGAAGATTTTACCCTTTTATTTCAAATAGACTGGCACAACGGATTCTATTTGCGTACTTTTAATTATTTGTCGGCACACAAGTAATAGAGCTGTTGCAACAGCTTTTCGCGATAAAAACATGAAATGGAAACGTGAAATGGAAGATCAACGTACCGAACTATAAAAAATTGCGATGAGATTTTTCCGGGAACAAACGGGGCGGGGTTTTCACGCGCGATCCGTATCGAAATTCTCGTTGCGGAATTCTCTGCGCTAACGACCCCGATCTGTCGGCGTTTAATTAAAAGCTAAAAAGTTCCGTTCGATCGATCACAACCAATGAACTACCGATTTCGCGATTTCCCGAAAAAATTTCGCGGAACGCGACACGACTCGACTCGACGCGACGTGCTTCGCGCGGTAAGCGATCCAATAGCCTCATTTCGCAATAAAACTGCACGTGGAAAACTCTGTCAAAAATTGAACTGAAAAATTCCGTCGGACCGGCGAACCGCCACTTTGCGCTGCTAAACCGACAGTTTCATTTTCACGTAATCGTCGTCGAATCCGAACATTTAATTTATCTGATGCCGAAGCGCCCGAAATCGAAATACCGATTCTCGTGGAATTTTTCCTGAAAGGATATTCTGAAAGGACGTTCAGATAAACGCTTGCGAGCATTTATATACAAGTTAAAATTCTAAGCAAAAACAGCCATTAATATCTCAAAAGGTACGAATGATTAAGACAACAATGTGAAAGGTCTTGGCGAAACCACGAATTTCTGTGTTGATTATGTTTCTTCGAAACCTGCAAGGATATACAGATTCGATCTAGCACCATTATATATTTAATGATTCCAAGGATCTGTCGAGACCGGAGGCTAACCGGTTTGCCAGGTACTAAACTCATGGAATAAAAACGAATCTACAACATCCTCGCTCGATCTGAGAAAGTGGCCCGTGAGCAATCAAAAATCCACAAAACTAACAGTTCCTAGAAATAGCTGGTACGAACGACATGGTACTATTCGCGTGTCCGGCATCATCGCGTGTCGTAAGTCTCTGCGTTAACACGACTGTGCTGAATTCTTTCCCGTGTCCGGTTGTCTAGCTCGTAATTGTCGGTTTCGCGTGTTAATGTCTTCATGCGGCGGCAGACACGTATATATAAGAATCAGAGGCTAACCGGTTTGCCAGATGGCATGATTTTCAACGACAGTCCGCTCTGTGCTTGACTCGGCAGCTTGATTCGCTATCACATTCCTTCGTCGGTTACGATCACGGAATTAATGATTGGCATAATTACACGGTCAATACTGCCATATTACGCTAATTGTGATAGACGCGGTAAATGGTTTTTGGTTCTATATAGAATATTATTTAATCACGCTTATTAATCTAGATTCTATATAGCTAAATATAAATAATAAATATAATATAAAATTATAAATTACAAAATTATAAAATACACAATTTTATATTAAAAAATTATATATTAACATATAATCCATTTCGTTTCAATTTTGCAGTCTTTTAAATCGCACACAGCTTAGGAATAAAAAAGTATTAATTTTTGTGTGCTTTAAAACTTCAAAAATTTTCAATTAAAGAGAAATGTTTATAATGTTAAAAATAAATTAAGCGTTATTAAATTATATAATTTTTAAAAGTATTCCTTTTTTTTATGAAAAAAAATCTCTAATTTCAACTAAAAATTTTTCCATAATTGTGTAATCGCAAATTTAAGGAGAAACCAAGTACCAACCTCAGCGACGTTCAATTATGTTTATAAGCGACACTATTGTCAATAGATTATCACGGCAAGTGGTGTAACTTAACTTTTATGAATTTCATAATATCGCTCTCACGTTTAACGAGAAATGGTTCGCGTCAATCCGCGATGTATTTAAATCCTGTGTTAACTCTTCTTTAGTTAAGCGGCCCGGTATTTCAGTCATGACGACGTGCGCGTGTGGTCCTCGGAAAAGTTCGGAAAAAATTTGCACCACAAAGGATGTAAATTTTAATAATGCTTCAACATTATCTCGCAACGGCAACGACGACAGCGAGAATCCGCGTCCATTCCCTTCTTTTCCCAGAGTTTTTCCCAGCGCCCTGCTGGCGCGAATCCCGATAGCGCGGTACACCGGATGTTCCTCGGGAATAATGCGGCCGGAAGAATTCAGTCAGGCGTGAGCGGGGTGAGGGACAGACGGGGTTCGATTAATCGAGTTAGTTGTTCGCGATTTTCCAGCGTCGGGAGGGAACGCGACGGCGCGGTGGTGGCTTAGACGACGTATTATTCGATACAATCCGACGGCGAGATGAGTGAGCGGTGTGAAACGGGGAAAAAAGCGGGAGGCGATGAGCATCGACGTGATGAAGCCAGTTTTGCGGAAAGCTCCTTATCGAGAGTGGCATGGGACGAATTTATTCACGCCTCGACGACTTTGAAACTGTAATCCGCAAGCCGCCCGACCATCTTCTTCTCGTCGATCGCCCTGAAAGTGTTTTCAAATGCTCGCTGTTCGTCGTCGACGGGAGAAACGCGAGACTTCGTCGGTGAAAAGTTTTGTTTTTACCTCACCAAGCTTCTACATTTTATTCCTCTTGTTTAATAGGATGCAGTTCTTAATTACTCCTGAGTGGTTTACGCCATGCTTCGCGATCAGTTGTGAATTATCGCAGCGTTCTGCGGAAGTTCTCTAATGAGCGAGGATTAAACCGACCGGTGTATGCGGCGTAATCGATAAATCGCATATCCCTTCCGTAGTTTAATTCACGAAAACTCCCATCCCTCACATTAATACCAGTTCTGAACTAACCAAAAAACTGGATAATGTAATAGTTGAGACAAAATCGATTCGCAAAACAATAACTTCTACATGAGAGGCTCAATTCGATTTCAAAGTCAAGGAACATAATAGTGTGTTTTTCTATATTTGCACTGAAAGAAAGAAAATTATTCCAATTACTATATAATTTAAAATCATTTTCAGTGTCAATCATATATATTTTGAATTATAAATATTTAGAACTATAAATATAATATAATATAATAATAATTAATAATAATTATTATTATATTATCAACTATCAATATTATTTATTAATTACTATTAAGCAGTAATAATAAAAACAAGTAAAGCTTCTATAACCATAATTTTAGTTTATTACGCAATTATATAATAAAAAATAATATCAATTTTCAAGCTTAAACTTTTGAAGCAATAAAATGTAATAGAAAGGTCAACTACGAACAAATAATTCATCATCAAAAAATCATCAAAAAATAAAAACTAGTGTTTACTAAAAAATTAATTAAAAAAAATATTAATACTTTTATTTTGCAGCCTAATTATTTGCTCATAATGATTTTTCTATTATTTTTTATAGTTACAACTATTAAACAATTTTCTTTCATTGTGCATTATAGTTATGAAACATCTTTTGCAAATAATCTTTTGCGTAACGAGATCTATGCTACTGTACATACAAGGAGTGGTGCACGAGTTAACTGCAAAGTGTATGCATCGATACAAAAGCACCCCGGGGATTTGCGTGCGGGAAAGAGAAAACGCACATGCGTGTACTTACGCGCAGACTTCGCGCGATAATACGCGCGAATCACTTGGACCGGAAATCCCGTAAGATAGGCAGACAGCGCCGAGGTAGCGAACGTTAAATTCTATTGTCTTCGGCGAAACGGACTGACTGCTGCCGAGAGAATGGCGCGGCTTTCGGTTCCATTAAACGCCAACGTATCCGCACCGAATTATATTATAATAACAATGTGAGATGCTAATATTCAATGGACTGTGCGACACGCTACTTGAAATGCTAATGTCGCAGCACGCCCGCGAGAGTCTACGCGAAAGAGAGCAAACCTTTTGTTTACGTATGCAAATTTGCTGTTTTTCTCAATAATAATAATCGATAATGTTTTTTTTGTTTTAATAATATTTACATTGATTGCATTAATATTTATTTATTACATCAAAAACAACAATTATTGAACCTAATGAAATGATTGCATCAAAAACAACAATTATTGAACCTAATAAAATGATTGCATATATAAGCCACTAGCTGTTGTGATAAAACTAGTCAATTCTCATTCCAGCATTAAATTAATATTAAAGTGACAAAGTTTAAATTATAAATTTATATTAATAACATTATATAAATTAATTGTTAAGTTAAAAAAAAAAGAGTAGATATTTATATATTATAATATATTTATATATTAAGTGTATATATTTTTTTGACATAATGTTTTGTTAACTTTCTTAGTTTATTCTATTATTGTGTGCATTTCACTTAAACATTGCTCTTACGATTTTCATTCTTTATCTTCGTGCTTTCTGTATATTTTATTCTCGAAAATTTTATTCATCTTTTATATTTCGTAATTTATTTAATTTGGTTAATAATTTGGCTGAATGAAATTTGGTGAGTTGAAATATCCACTATAATTGTAAATGGAATTTAAAATAAAATTTATATTTATTTAACATTTATTGATTACATATTGGCTCTCTTTTCTTCTTTTCATATATTTCTACATTTATTTTTTACATGTATTTTAAATTCTTTTATAGCCCTTAAAAATTTTCACGAGAAGAAAGTAGATCTTAGAACAAAAATTGCACGTCTCATTATACAACAATGT
>Ga0157363_1004123_pt1 | contig 13327 bp, 11 predicted proteins | sample AttsexASBM1_FD_111477 | JGI IMG/M metagenome (GOLD analysis project Ga0157363, IMG submission 111477) | Fungus gardens microbial communities from leaf cutter ant in Ribeirão Preto, State of São Paulo, Brazil - Atta sexdens ASBM1 | ecosystem: Host-associated > Fungi > Mycelium > Unclassified ...
CCAGGTTGAATTGTATTAGAAGGAGACCTAGGAGATGATTGACCTCTTTGATGGATTTGTCTTGAACGTTGTGGCACATTTGGCAGATAAGCCATCTGGTCACTAAAATGCAAGATCGTGTTGAAGGGTGTCCCAAGTGGTGGAACTGGAGTTGAAGAATTACAGCGAGAGGAAGCCATTTGGACTTTGAAGTGCGAAGTGAAATAAATTGCAGACGGAACTGCGACAGAGGGTTTATGTTGTAGCAACCACTCGTCACTCAAGGACAAATGATCTCACAACTAGCAAAGCTCTCTAGTGGGCTATCAAGTAACGAATGAGGGAATTACAAAAGAACTTGACAAGGAGCCCTCGCTGCATTGCTCCTCTATTTATATAAATACATCATGGTCCATGCTACAACAATGTGTTTACCTCATGTCCATCCACCATGCTTCTACCTCATATCCTATTACTCATCCACATGTGTTTTCCTTAAGGCCACCATGCTTCCTACATGTGCCCTGATGTCATACCTTTAATCTCTACTGTACATGTGCACACCATGTGTACACCATGAGGAACCCATGTCCCTTGATGTCATCCCTAACCCTAACTCTTTATCTAGACTCTTCCTAATCCTTCTAGACCCTAAGTCCTTCTAGACCGCTCTAGACTCTGTCATATGACTTCCAGGTCACGTGCCTATCTCTTCTCCTGTTGTAGACTAATAATTATCACTACAATATATACTTGTCTAAACCCTAACCCTAGTCCAAGTCTGTCCACATGTTCAAGCTATAACAGTTTAGCAGGTGGAACTGCTCAGAAGCAACAGCAGACTTGGAAGTCTGATAATACTGTCAGGCGCGGTTCACACCAGGGTGGAAGTCCACAGAATGGACTCAGAGATGAGTGGACTTGTGGAACAACCTTGGCTTCAGCTTATGTGCTGTGCCGTCTGTCTGCCATGTGGTCGCAACTTCAAATGAAAGAGAGAAAGTCTGAGTGGAAGTGAGTACTGATTGGTATGTCGCTGTTGAACATCAGAGATTGAGTTCAATAAGAGTTTATCTTTGTCGATTATCAGACTAGCAAATTACAGTGTAACTACTAGTCTTATATACAAACAGAAAGTATAGAAGAGACTTAGGGTTTCAGTAGTAAAACCCCTATTACTCCAAGCAGAGGTTTCAGTGTTGAGACACTGATAGGGGTAACTCTGTCATGGAAGACTGAGTTGAATGGGAGTATCTCCGCCTTGGAAGACAGAATACCCAAAGGGTTGCAGCACTGCCATAAGACATGTTGCAAGAAAGGTGGGCTTGTATGATTTGGAGGTGGTTTTACCATAGAGACATTATTTCTGGATGGGTGGACTTGCATATGACAAATAGACTTGTCTTCTGTTTAAATTTTGCACTTTCATAAAATATTCTAAGTTCTTGTGATCTGTCCAAACCTTGAACTTAAATTTTGTACCCTCTAATAGATGTTTCTAGTTTTATAACCCTCTTATTACTGCTAACATTTCCTTATCATAAATTTCATAGTTCCTCTCTGTCCCATTAAGAGATTTTGAGAAATAGGCTACTAGTCTTCATTGTCCATCTTCATACTCTATAGATAAAACCCCTTCTGTTGTATAATCTGATATATCAACTTCTATTCTCATTTTTTGTCTAAATTTGGTGCTGCTAACACTAGTTTTTTTGTAAATCTTTTCTTCAACTTCTGAAACACACTCTCCTGTTTCTCTGTTCAATCCCACTTCTGATCCTTTTTTACCAAATCATGTAATTGTTATGAACTAAAGCCCTTAGGGTTGAACAATAGAATAACTCTTGTATTGAGTAACACAAGAGAACTCAATAGAGATCCCTTTACAAACTAGTCTATTTTATATACTACTACTGATGGTCTGTGTTAACTACTGTGCACCCTACCCTAAACAACCATGTGTAGTACATGAGGTCAACATGTGGTATCCATGTTGTATGATGTCACTTGTTCTAGAACCTTCTATGACTTTCTCTCATGTCCCATGATCAATGTTGTGACTACACCATCAAATGTGACTGATGTGATTGATCACTTCTAACCCTAACCCCAGAGTTCTAAAAATAGAGAAGATGAAAAATAAATCAAAAGGAAAATAAAAATGAGAAAGAAAATAATAAAAACTAAGTCCACTTTCTGTTGTCTTAACAGTAATGGTCTGGCTATTGCTATGAAGTCTTTAATAAACCACTAATAATAATTGGCTAGTTCTAAAAACTTCTGTATATCTTTAACTTCTTTCATAGTGGGCTAGTCTAATACTTCTTTCACATTTTCCTCTTCTATCTTAATTCCCTCTGGTTCAATCACTACTTTTAAGAACCCTACATTCTTAACCTTCTACTTGTATTTTTCTAGTTTTATATATAAATCATTTTTTGCTATTCTTTTTACTACTTCTTCTACCACTTTATCATGATCTTTCTCCTCTTCTGTTTCTACAATTACATTGTCAATGAAGCTTGCCACTTTCCTAGTGTTAATCAAGTCCTATTGTTTATTATTGTTTGAAATGTTGCTAGAGAATTGGTCAGTTCAAAGAACATAACTATAGGTTCAAATGACCCTTCCAGAGTTATGAATGCTGACTTGTGTTACAATTCAATAACCTTAGTATTGGTCAGAAAAAAGAACCTTGTTTAGAGTTTACATAAGAGAACTCAATAGAGAACTTGGTACAGAACTGTCTACCTTATATACTAAGACTAATGGTCTGTGTTACCACTGCAATTAGCCTACCCTAAATGACCAAGTATCTATCTTAAGGTCAATATGTATTAAACATATTGTATGATGTTATTCCTTCCAGAACCTTCTACTATTTTCTATTTTGATATGTGATTATATGACAGTGATATGTGATGTTATGCTAAACCCTAACCCTAGTTCTCAAAATAGAAAATGAAAATGAGAAATAAAATAAAATAAAATAAAGTCACTCTTTTATGATTCTAACATTACTGTTAGAAGTATAGTATGAAGTATATATATAGTACCAGCCAGATGTCAAAGCTAAGCTTGATATTGTGCACTTTTAGCATAACTGGTTCAGTGGCTAATCTATTTCTAACACAAGACTCCAATACACCATAGTTCTTACTACTATCTAAACCTTCAACATCTCAGTTATCAACCTCTCTCTATCCTCAAGAATATAATAGATAGGCTAGAATGTCTTCTAAACCAAATATATCTATATCTTTAAGCCTGAGTGCCCTGAAATGGAATAGGCAACTAAGGATTGTAAAACAATTATTTAAGATAATGGTAACAAAGAATAAGTAGAACTGAGGTTATGTTAGAGTGCAACAAGAACTATACAACAATAGTCTTGAAATACATACTAAAGAATTTAAAGAGAACAATATCAATATCAGGAATTGAAATAAAAAATTGAAATAATAATATTAAAGAAGAATAGAACATATAAAACTCTTAAAAGAACTCTCATCAACACAGAAGAATAAAGTTGGAAAGAATATTAAAAGAAATATACAAGTAACATCTGCTCATGAATGCTTTCCCTTGTTAGCATACTTCTAAATAGTAAACCCTACACTGTATAACAAGCTCCTTTATAAAATCTAGTAAATATATTACAAAGCTTCTTAAGAGCTTCTATAACACTATCCATCCCAGATAATATGCTCTGAAGGCACCTCTCAAGTCAAATCTTATGACTGAAAATACTAACTGATACTTATCTGGTCAGTCTTTTCCAGACTGATAGAACTCTCCAAAACTTGCCTAAAAGTAATAGTAGGTACTGTTAAGAGTAATTCACACTTGCTGGGATTATCTGTAGATAGCATGAAAGACAGGTTGAGATGGAAGTGGTGCTATGCAAATAGAATGACCTTAGCTTCAACAGAAGATTGTTGTGCCAAGCCTAACTCATCATAGAATTATATTTCAGAAGAGAGAATCCAGAGGTACTTAGAGCAAGTGTAGCACAATCTAAGTTGATTATCAAACTAAGGAATGGTATATGGTGGCCAATGTTTTTAAATATAGAAGTGATAATCTAATAATACTCAACTGCTGTGTATACTTTGGGTTGTTGGACACTATAGGTGTTGTTATTCAAAAGTCTATGAAATTGATGAGAAATACAGATTTTGGTTCTTGAATTGATAGATGATTGGAAAAGAGTATAGTATATACTAGAAGAGGATGAGAGTGCAGATGTCAGATGGTATGTGACAGATACTAACAATACTCACTTAATAAAATAGTAATTAAATTGCTCACAATGACAGAGGTCAAGCAGAACTAAGGTTATGCTAGGGTGCAATAAGAACTATGCAACACTAGCCCTTAACTGCACACTAAAGAATTCAAAGAAGATGATATCAGCATTAGGAATTGATAGAATATATAGAAACAATAATATAGAAAATGATTAGAACACATAAAACTCTTAAAAGGGTTCTTATCAATGTGAAAGGATGAATTCAGGAAGAATATTAAAAGGAATATATAAGTAGTATTCACTTGAAAATACTTTCTCTTGCTAATACATTTCTAAACAGTAAACCTTGCACTATATAATAAGTTTCTGTGGAAAATATAGTGAATAGATTGCAAAGTTCCTTAAGAGCCTTCAACAATACTATCTATCCTAGATGATGCACTCTAAAGGCACCTCTTAAGTCAAACCTTATGACTGAAGACACCAACTGATACTCACCTCACCAGTCTTTCCTAGACTGCTAGAACTCTCTGAAACTCATCCAAAAGTGATAGCAGATACTAACAATACTCACTCAATAGAATAGAGGTTAAATTGCTTTTGAATGGGGGTATTTGGGCAAGAGTCCTCTCTCTTACTTCTCTCCACCTGTGGCTTATGTATTAGTCTAAAAATACAAAGAATAAAACTAGAGAATGGAGATTAAAACTATAAGAAGGCTCTCTAAAGTCTTGAGAGCACATGGTTCTCTCTATATTTGCAACCCAAAATTGATCCATTGATTGATATCTACTCATAAGAACCCAGTTTATTCTCCCTTTACTGTTTCCATGGCTATTTCTTCTCATTCCTCTATTCTAGACTCTGTTGGATCCCAATCTCACACATTCCTACCTTATTCAATTATTTGAATATTTGTAACCTGGTAGAGCTCTCTTGTGAGTGCATACTCTTTGTAGCTAGTTGTTCTTGAGTGGATGATATTACTTTCTAGTATAGTTCTAGTGTTACTATTCCTTTAGTGAATGTATAACATTGCTTTCTCTATAGTTCTCTAGAGAACAGTATTATAGCATATTTCTGTTATCATCAAGTAGTCTCTGTATATATATATATATATAAGCTAGAGTAGCAGATAGCTAAGCATTTCACAATACTCTGCTGAGTCTGGTTTGTTTAATGGCTACTACACCATCTCTCTGATCAGTATCCACTTGAGAGTGTCTGAGATATCATCTAGAAGTGTAAGATCTTCTTGCTAATGCCTTCAAAGAGGTCTTATATACTTCAAAACCTTATAAGATTACATGTTTTCACATAAAAGCATTTTCCAGCATAACAATGAGTGGGAAATTTGGATGGGGGTTTTCTCTTTTCTCCCCTCCTCTTGTTGCTTATATATTAGTCTGAAAATACAGAGAATAAATATAGAGAATAGAAACTGAAAATATAAGGATGATTTCTAAAGTCTCACAAGTACATAGTCCTCTTTCTATTTGCAACCTGATATCAACCCAATGATTGTTTCCTACTCATAAGTACTAATTTTATTCCTCCTTAGTCATTTCTACCAGTTGCCTCTACTCATGAATCCATTCTAGACTTCTTCAGCTTCTGACTTAGTGTGTTTCCACCTTATTCCTGCCATCCAAATATTTGTGGCTATGCCAATTGTATCTGCAAGTGCCTGTACTTTGTAGCTTGTCTTTTATGGGTGCAATGGCATTTCTTATTCTTAACGATCTCATCTTTCTGAGATCTAGTTTGATTAATAGATATTACACCATCTCTTGAGTAGATGTCCACTCAAGAAAGCCTGAGACATCATCTATGAGCATAAAGCTATCTCACTAATATGGTGATAGCATTGTGTTTGGATCCTAGATATCTTGGACAGAAGTAGATAACAAGATTGAACTAGGAAAGAAATTCCAACCATCTTGCTTAGTAATAGGATAGAATTTTGGTGGTCAAAAAGTATTCCAGGTTTTTATAATCCATGATAATATCTATAGAGAGTTCCAATTCTTTCAAGTAGTAATACCAGATATTGTAGGCTTTCAAAACCATAAGGAGTTCCTTGTTGTGTATATTGTAGTTGATTTTGGTAGTCTTAAACATGCAGAAATGGAATGCAACTAGGTAAACCTTCTTTTTTTTGTTATGATTGAAAGTATAACTGTAAGAGCATAATCTAAAGTATTAGTTTCCACAACATTTGAGTGTTGAAAATTCAGTGGGTAAGAATTGGAGCAAAAAAAATGCTTTTTTGAGGGTATTGAATGTTTTACAGCATGAAGAGTCAAAGTTTCAAATAGTATCCTTCTATATCAACCAGGTTAGTAAGATAGCCATATTTGAGTAATTGTAAATAAATTGACAGTAAAAATTTGCAAATCCTAAGAATGCTTGCACATCCTTGATTTTCTTTGGTTTAGGCTAATTTTGGATTATATTGATTTTATCAGAAGACATAGTTTTAAATACTTTACAAAGTCAGAGTGAAACTCACACTTCTTAGCTCTCACATATAGTTTAGCTTTGTAGAGTTGACACAACACTTCCTTAATGTAATCTTAATGTTGGGACATATTATCCAAATAGATAAGGATGTCATTGAGATACACTATTATACAAATATATAGAATGTCTGGGAAAGTATTATTTATGAACTGTTGGAAAACTGTAGGGGTGTTAGTCAGGTCAAAAAGCATTACTGCCAATTCAAAGAATCTGTAGCAAGCACAGAAAGCTATTTTCTATTTTTCATCTTCTACAATTTACACTAGGTAATATATATGACAAAGGTTAATCTTGATATAGATATATGCCTTCTAGAGTAAATTAAGGATATAATTATTGCAAAGCACTCCACTCAGTAAGCATATGACCCACAATCAGTAGTCTTAATTAGGTAGTTGATATCAAAATTTACATATAGGTTGACTCTCTACTAATATTACTCATCTTTTGTTATTACTCCCTTTTAGCTCTCCATTGAAGTATACACCATAGGTAAGTAGTTGCCAGTTGTCCACACTGCATCATGCTGCTACACACTCTGTTCCTTCCAACAGGTTATTGTTACAACTCAAAGACCTTAGAGTTAGTCAATAAGAAAGACCTTGTATTAGGGTTAACATAAGAGAACAAGAGCTCTGTACAGAATCATCTACCTTATATACTAATAGCTCATGGTCTTGTCACTTCTAGGCCTATTATGGATTAAGCTAATTCTGAATCACTTTATGCCTACAGAATCTTCTTGCACTTTATATGTGCTAATAGCTCATCACTGGTTGGGTTGAACATTTGTGCTTTAGCTGGCTGTATTTGCTCTCTAATTCATGCTGACTATCTTTAATAACAGCAATGGCCAACTCTATTACTACTCTTTCTAAGCTTATTGGTCTTGCTGATTACCTCTTCTGGAGGATCTATATTAAATCAGCTCTTGCTCTCATCATCTACTCTAGGGCTATCTTCACCACTGAAGATATGCTGAGTGCTTCAGTATTCTCTTAAACCACTGATGTAAATGAAGTAACTAGAAGGAACTTTCTAAGGTTTTAAGCTTTGGCTGTTCTTAATTTTACTTTGCCAGATAACTTCTCAATATATGACCAGCCTAATGCTAAGGCCTTTTGGGCTTACTTATAAACTCTTATGGAAATACCTGGTCCAATGTCAGTCTTTGCCAACTATTAGAGAACAGTTACATTTCAAGTTTCCAGTAATTAGGACTTTGCTCCTCAGATTGCTAAGGTTAATTCCCCTTATATGAAAATCTATAAGAACAACTGTGATATTCCTCTTTTCTTGCAGATTGATGATTCACTAAACTTCTTAACTCAGTCTACCCAATTTATGCAAACTATCCTTAAATGTGACAACACAATTCCATGTGCCAATACAATGGCTGCAATGGAGAACTTTGTAGCATCAAAGGAAATTAATTATGCATACATGGCTTCAAGTCAAAACAGATTTTTTCTGCCTGACTCTTCTATTGCAGTGAATTTTTCTAAATGTGAAAAGGCATTATGTTTTGTATAAGGGTAAAAAAGTGCCTCATGGCAGCTTTTATGAAGATGAATGGTTCTTGAACTCTAGTGCCTCTGCCCACTTTATCCCATTTGAGTCTGACTTTGTTGATATAAATTTGGGTTATTATGGTCAAGTTGAGATTACAAACTCAAAAGTACCATTATTTATAGTTGCTTCTGGCACTGCTCTGATTGAACACAAAATCTTTAATCCTGAAAAAGAGACTACTAAAGTTGCTGTGTCAAAACTATAGCCAGTACATTGTGTCTCTGGTATGTAAATGTGTCTTTTCTCTACCAGACAAATTTTTTAGTCTGGATTAAGAGTGTAAGGCAACAAAAGTGGTTCCAATTTTTGTGATAAGTCTGGTGTTGCTGCTCTATTGGCTACTCCCAACCTTTGGGGCAACATCCAGATTGTAAGGACTTACATTCTCAAGTATGACAACTCTAATCCTGTGAGTCTTGCAACAAGACATCTAAAATTTGAGACTTTGTATTATAATTTTGGACATGCTTCCAATGAGGTCATGCATCATGTTCTTGACAATGTTGAAGATGTGAAGAAGATCTGTTTTTCAACACAGAAACATATCTGCTATATTTGTATTCTTGGAAAGATGTACTAACACAGTTTTTCTGAGAACTCTATTAACTTCAGTGAACCTCTAAAATTGATTTACTCAGATCTCCTTGAGCTCCCTACCTTGTCTTATTCAAAGTACAAGTGGGTGATTATATTCCTTGGTGATTATTTCTCTTATTGTAACATTGCTTTTCTGTACAAAAAGTCTGAAGCTGCAGAAGTAGTTAAGTCTATTTTTCAGATGTGGTCAAACACTACTTCCCATCCTGTGAAGAGGTTGTATACTGATAATGGGAGAGAATATGTAATGTCAGAATTACAATCCTTTCTAAGAGAGCAAGAAGTTATACATGAGACTAGTACTTTACATGTACACCAACAAAATGGTCATACTGAATGATTGAATAGCATCTTGCTTGAAAAGGCACAGTCAATGAAACTTGAAGCATACCTACTAGATTCCTGGTAGGTATTTGTGATAGCAGCTACAGCTAATATATACAATTGCATATCTATTAGATATCTCAAGTAGAAAACATCTCAGGAGATTTTCTTAGATAATAAACCCAAAACATTACACTTTCATGTCTTTGGCTGTGAAGCCTATGTATTCCTCCCTAGTGAAGCTCATACCAACAAACTTGTACTACATTCTGAATTGATGATATTCATTGGATATGAGAACAATAGATATTGTTTTATGCACCATATACAAGAAAATATTATTTTCTGCTCCACACATGCTGTTTTTGATGAGGGACTTTTTCCTAAATGTACTGACTCCCATGCAAAAGAGCACAAATTATATGATAAGTTATTGGATAAAATAAGTCCAGAGACAGAGTGATCAGTATCTGACCCCTTTGGGAAAAATAGACCCACTCCAGTACCCACTTTAAACACACTCATTCCTCATATTCAAAACAATCCTCCTAATAATTCTTCTTCACTTTATTTTTCTTATAAGTCTACATCTCCCTCACCTACCCTAAAGTTTAAAAATCCTACAGTAGAGATTGAAAAGGATGATGGTGTTGATCCTAATATTAAAATATAACTACTCAGCCCTCAATAACCTTTGCAACCTGCTCTACAGACATCATAAGAGGGTCTTGAATTAAGGAGATCTAAGCATCAAACTCAGATACCTTTTAGAAAGAAAATATTTATGGAGAATGAGAATATCCTACCAATATCCTACAGAATTCTTTATGGCAGCCAAGAGGAAGGTTTTTTAACCCTAACATGGCTTGTATTGTAATAGGCATAAAAATGCTCATTAGGAATCACAAAGGATCTATCAGAATACACAATGTTTTTCTGATAATCTACTATCTAAAACAGTTAGAATAAATAGAGTTGATTACCTATACAACTCATCTGACAATATCATTGAGATTCTACTTCCATTGTTATCAACAATGATTGAGCATACATCTTTCCACTGGATATTATATGAGATCTCATTTATGAACATTCCACTGTTAGAGTTCAAGACAGTAGACTCTAATTATTTTTTCTTTCTCATTTTTATTCATCTATTTTTTTAATTCTGGAACTAAGGATTAGGGTTTAGCATGACATGGTCATAATCATGATCATGTGTCACAGAATATTCTAGAATGATGATGTCATACAGCATGTTTTACATATGTTGATCTCATAGTATACACATGTCTCTTTAGGGTAGGCTAGGATAGAATAGTATGAACTATGAGCCAAAATATATATAAGATAGATACACTATACTTAGAAACTCCACTGAGTTCTCTTGTGATAACCCAATCCAAGGTTCCGTTCTTATTTTAACCCTAAGAAATTTGAATCATAACATCTATCTCCTATAGGTGAAACAGCTGAGCTAGCCATTACTAGCTACTTGGTATACCTTGCAAGAGAAGAAGGAGTAGAGAGAATTTGCTTTCTCTTAGTACAACATGCAGCAGAGTCTTGTCCAATTCCCAAAAGCCTTGGAAATGTCACTAGATTGTTAGCTGACATTTAAAAAAAAGTGGGTTGAGTTTTGTTTTGAGGAGCTGAAATCACTCAAAGACAGGAATGTTTATAAAGTTGTGGACCTTCCTAAGGGAAGAAAAGTGATTAAAAATTGCTGAGTATTCAACATTAAATCTAATAGTCATTATAGATCTCAACTTGTTGCAAAAGAATTTTTTCAGATCAAAGAAGTTAATTTTGATGATTTATTCTCTCCAGTTGTTTACTATGAGATAGTATGCCTATTTTTAGCTATTGCTGCTCTTGAAGATTGGGATATCCGTAGTGTTGATGTAAAAACTGCCTATCTGTATGATGACATGGATAAGGAAATCTACATAGAGCAGCCTGAATGTTTCAGGCTATCTGGCAAAGAAAGAAAAGTCTTGTGACTCCACAAAGCATTGTATGGCCTTAATCAAGCTGGCTTATCTTGGTGGTAAACTATGACTAAGTCAATGTGAGCTCTAGAATTTAAGTAATGCAAATCCAATGCTAGTATGAATTACTTCATTAATAAAGAGACTAGAGAGCTTGTTATAGTGATTGTTTATATCAATGATATTTGCTTCATAGGTTCAAAAGATTCCCCACTTCTCTTAGGGTTGAAGTGAATGAAATGAGAATACCATAACCTTAGAAAAACCAAAGAGTTTCTTGGGATACACATAAGTTGTAACTGTAAGAATCAAAAGATCTTTGTAGACCAGTCTGAGTACTTGAACAAAGTTCTAGCACAATTCAATGTAGCAACCAACACAACAAGTACTCTACTTCTATTAGGCTATGTGTTTAAATCCAATGATAAACAGTGTGATCTCAATTTCCATTAAAAGTACCAGCAAATGGTTGGATCTCTGATGATTGGCTCACATCCTGACATAGGATTTTCTGTAGTTAGACTTGCTCAACAGATGGCAAATTTCTTAAATGAGCATTATCAAGCAAAATTGTATCTCTGCAGGTATTTGCTTAATACTTGCAAGTATCAGATAGTCTATAATGGACTTAGCAATAAATCTGTTGTAGCACAAGATTCAGAATCACATAAATCCATAACTGATTACTTTACTCTAATGGCTTATGGAGTAACATCCTGGATGAGCTGCCAGCAAAAAATAGTAGCTCTGTCTTCAACTGAAGTTGAATATATGGCTCTCTCTGATTGTAGCTGTCAGCTTGTCTGGACAAGAAACCTTTTTAATAAGGTTAGTTTTAATGTTCCAACTCCTCATATTTATGGCAATAATCTTGGTTCACTTTTCTGGAAATCTAACCCTATATAAAAAAAGCACTCTAAACATATTGATATCTACTATTACTACATAAGAGATTTAATTGAGGATGAACAAATTAAACTATATTACATTGATGGAAAAGAAAATCTGGCTGATATTCTGACTAAAAACCTTGGTCAAATTTTATTCAGTTGTTTCTGTCCATCTCTTGGCTTAGAGATATTCTAAGCTCATCTACTTTTGCTTTTATTACTTAACAGCTGATGTCTTAAGCAAGGGATAGTGTTGCAAAGCATTCCACTTAGTAAGTATATGACCCACAATCAGTAGTCTTAATTAGATAGTTGATATACAAATTTACATATGGGTTGACTCTCTATTAATATTACTCATCTTTTGTTATTACTCCCTTTTAGCTCTCCATTGAAGTATACACCATAGGTAAGTAGTTGCCAGTTGTCCACACTGCATCATGCTGCTATACACTATGTTCCTTCCAACAGTTACAAACTTCATTCAGCTTGTATCTCCACAACTAGTAGACCAATTTTCACAAGCTAAGTTGTGCTGGAAAGCCCTAAATGAGGGCTATCTGCATATATGTGGGATGTACAAAAGTGACAACAAACTACTGAGATATCAGACCATCAGTAACTGTAAAGGCTTTGTTAGCTGATATATTATGAATGGCTGGACAGACTCATATCATTAAACTTGTGTTGGAAAGTGCTTATCAAACTGTTTCCAATAATATATATCTCATAGCAATAAGTATTCATAGAGATATAAGCATATCAATATAGTGACATAATTAGTTATCTTCTAAAATTAGTCTGACAGCTGCTATGACAGATGACATCTCCCATTAGGTATTAGTTTTGATTATGTGATGGAAACAGCTTGCACATAGACTACCACTCTTTTGTATATATACCTCTATTGTTATGATCTAAAGCTCAAAATGTTAAGCAATAGAACAATTCTTGTATTGAGTAACACAAGAGAACTCAATAGAGTTCCTAATACAAAGTAGTCTACCTTATATACTATCCCTCATGGTCCGTGCTAGCTACTGTGCACCCTACCCTAAACGACCATGAGTATAACATGAGGCCAGCATGTGTTGTCCATACTGTATGACATCACTTTGTTCCAGAACCTTCTACTTCCTTCTCCCAAGTCTCGTGATCAGTCTTGTGACTATGCCATCAATTTGTGACTGATGTGACAG
>Ga0157363_1004124_pt1 | contig 13327 bp, 5 predicted proteins | sample AttsexASBM1_FD_111477 | JGI IMG/M metagenome (GOLD analysis project Ga0157363, IMG submission 111477) | Fungus gardens microbial communities from leaf cutter ant in Ribeirão Preto, State of São Paulo, Brazil - Atta sexdens ASBM1 | ecosystem: Host-associated > Fungi > Mycelium > Unclassified ...
AAAATATATATATATATACACACACACACACACACACACACACACACACACACACACACACACACACACACACACACACACACATATTATTTAATATATTTAATTCGTATGTTGTATTTTTTCTTTTTCTTTTTTTTTTTACTCTTAGATCTCTTGGACCAAATGAATAAATTTTGCCTTGTCGATCGGTACAGGTAACAGTACATGTATCTAAATTATTGTTACGAATACCCAAATGTGTCTTCTTATCCTCTCTATCTTTTTTGACCAGATATATACTTGGAATGCCACGAAAACTTATCCTTATCGCGTTAACTTTCTCTTGCAACTCTGAAGTCTGCTATATTTGCTTTAAACATTATTAGAAATTAATACAATTATTACAATTAATACAATTTACCTGCCTATACGGTTATCGCGAAAAAATAATTACCAATTGTATGTGAAGCGCCTTAATCCTAGATATTCTCCAAGTTTTAAATATATTCTGACACTTTTCACCTGCATTCTGATTGGCATCCTTTTTCGAGTTAATTCTCCGAATACGAAAGCATAGCGTTTTCACCTTGACAGGAAAATTTAAGTTTCAGCGAGATTAGTCCCTTGTCTACAGAACTGTGTGCAAACAAATTATATTGTCTGTAAGTAAGATCGTATTGTAATGTTGTGAAGATTATCAGTTAACTTCAGAAAAAAGTTAAAAGAAGTAGACCGTCTGAGTGAGGAATAAGAATGAAGAATGAAGTGCGTTTTCTTAATTATTCAAGAGGTTAAATGTTTCGTAGAAAAAAAGACATATTAACAAAACATATTTGTTTTTCTTGAGAAAAAAAAATCAATGTCTTAAAAATGTTCAAGATCTTTAAGTTTTGTCGAGATGTGTTTATGGCCGATATATCGACGATCGCGATACGAGGAATTCAATATCCGTACTAGGCAGGAATGACGATTATTCTGAAATTTTGAAATTCGTTAATCGGATAAGGCCGATGAAGCCGGCGAGCAACGCGGTGCAATTTTTGAAATATTGTTCTCTACAATATCTGTTTCGATTTTCGGGCGTATCAGTTCATAGTGTTGACACGATAGCGATGGATCGTAACACAGGTTGCAATTCGCAGTGCACTTTGCAGTATACGCAACCATATGTTTCTGAGCTTCAGAAGGACAAAAGACCGATAGGTAATGACCGCTGGATCAATTCGGAAAACGGATTCGCGGGAATAATTAATTTTCAATCTGTGCCGATGATCATCTCAAGCCACCTGTCAAGCTATGATGTGAAAGCGACAACTCAGCGAGAATAAAAAATTTGAAGGAAGTAATGCTCTTTGAAAAAAGTGAAGAATCGTTGAGTAGATCGTTGGTAGTGTTTCCTCGACTAAATATATGGACGATCATAGTGTTTCAAGAAACAACACTGACTTGGTAAACAGAAGAAAAAACTCCAACGAACAAACCAATTAAACTGCGAATCGATTCCTTTTACCTGTCAAGGATTTTTTTGCGAAAATGCTCGCGCAAAGATACACTTAATCCTAATTGAACAAGCCCTGTGGAATGCCGCGCGAGTTACATTTCGACGAATGGAATTAGATGACAGAACAAGCTACAAAGACATACAGAGTACGCAGAAAAGAAAGTGTAAAACAGTAAGGAGAAGAGGATACGAGAAAGGAATCGACATTCGCGAACCGATTAAGCTCGACCGTAGATGAATTTGGGAGCAATATCTCAAAGGTTGTCGACGAAATCGTAGGCAACAGCGAGTCATCACGTTCCAACAAATGGGTTGGGAAAGAAAATGCCCGCGAAGAGACATGCGAGAAGAGAACAAGAAAAGACTCCATCTGAATGAGTCGATGTCGTTTAAGAATCGCGGGACTTGTCCAGCCAAGTCTGGCTTTGCTTGTTTGCAACCATTCATAATAATTCAATCGTTTTGCATGTAACCCATTATTCAGAAGAGCTGGTGAATCCGGCAGAACGACGGCCTCAGGTTGCTACAGAGCATCGATTAGATGTTTGAGATCGCAGCAACAGGCCGGAATTAAACGAACTAAACAACTCGCCATTTTATAACTCGTACACACGACTACCCGAGATTGACGGAGATAATTATTCGTATATGAATCGGCACTGGCTCTATGTTGTCAATCAGGACACAAATATTTGCAGGGCGTACGAGATGTGCGACTTTGACGACTATCTATAAGGCCTCTTGCAAGCAAAAAATACATACATCGATCGCAGTCTACCGTTGGCGAAACTCGTGGCGATGATATCGTAAAGGATACTTAATCTATCCTTCAGATTGCCACTGAGTCGGCCGATGATCAATTGAAAGAAATGAATGAGAATGAGAAACGAGTCCGATTTCTACATTCTTGTACTCAATTACGCCTAATTATTCCAAAGTAATATCGATGAATCGACGAAATTTATTTTTGACATTTAATGTCTGTAGAGTTAAAATTTAACATAATTATGTTTATTTCGATCGCTATAGTTGTTCAATTTGAAGGACCGTTCCGTTATTGCGACTCAGGAATATCCTATGCACCCTGCATCGTAATCTTCGATAAGAAATGTAAAACGCATAAAAACGAATCTTTGAGTTGTCACGGGATGAAAAATGTCGTTTGAACGTGCATTTCAAAGAGGAATGCAATTTCTCAATAGCCTTCCGTTTTTCTTTCGTCCTTTTACTGCAATGATATTTACCATATGATAATCTTGGAGTAATCTTTGAACATTTACTTTCAGTTCAAGTCGATTGAGATAATTACGGGTAAATGGGACAGCGCGATGACTGATCTTAAAAAATTTAAGATCAGTCGTGTTTTAAAGTTTAATTAATTATTGTCACTTAATAAATTATTAGATTTACAAAATAAGATTTAGGTGATTAATTATCTATTAATTCTATCATGAATACGTTCCTACATAATTTAACTGGAAATGTCAATTGGCTCGTTCGCATCCTTCGTAATTTGTTACAAATTACGAATTTCAGATTTCTCACCTTGTCAGACTTGCAAATGTCTTACACGTGTCTTACACGCAAAGAAACGACTTGAGTAATTTTCTTGTTTCATAGCCAATAAAACGCAACGAGGCTTTTCTGTTAAAGGTAGCGAAGAGTTATTAGCGGTTTTGTCTGCGAGTATCATCGTTCTTCGAATGACGATTGAATGCGCGAACGCGATGATAACGATTGTTGAATAAATTTAAGGTGAATCAGGATGATCAGACCGATCAGGCCGATTGAATTTTGGATGGATGAAAGGCAAACGCGTTATGTTTTTTTTTACGCTACCGGCGCTAGGGCTGGACAGGATAATAGACCGTGAAATTTGGAAATACCGTAACTCGAATATAAATAATAAAATGAATATAAATAACATCTGATAGGTGATTAGCATTGTACGAGGTGATATTTTCAAAAAATACGAATCTTAAGTCTGTCCTATATTCGGCTGCGTGTATTCGAAATGCTGTCCAATCTTGTCGCGTTGAATTTATACATATATGATTTGACTTGTAGTGAGATAGATAGATGAGAGTTTTGAAGGAAGAAGTATACAATGTGAATATGAGAGAGAGAGAGAGAGAGAGAGAGAGAGAGAGAGAGAGAGAGAGAGAGATGAGAAAGCGACTGTACCGCTTTGTAGCTTAATTCCTTAGATAAGCGCGCCAGGCTTATCTCTCGCGGGAGCATCTCGTTAAATCGACAGAAGCGGGAAATCGAGAACAGATGTAGGCACGATTATTAAAAGGGAGAGTCCAAGATTTATTTTCTTACCGTATATATATTTCTGTCACGCGTCATCAACTTTTGCATCACATCGCTCATAAATATTCCTTTATCCGCCTTTATAACTCGATCGCCTAATTTCCTTAGCACATTCCAGTTAGCTTTACAGGATTTTCGGTCAAATCAGTTACGTTTATCCACGTTGATTGATGGCCATCCGCGCATTAAAAAAAAGATTTCTTTTTACGCCTGTATCGTCTGTATTGTCACCTACTTTGAGAAACATGAAAAGAAGATAAACGGATACGTGTGAGCGATGTATTTTGAACATAAATGAAAGCCCGATGACAAATGCAAGTCTGGGCAAGTACACGATTCTGCGAAAGTTGACGAAAGTCCGCGGCGTACTGCGTATGTATCTCAATTCTCGATTTATCTCAATCGTTGGGCAGCTCGCAATCGAGTTACACCGATCGTTCATCGCGGTATTGAATGTTGTGTTGTTCTCCTTTTCATCGTCAGTCTCACCACCATACACACACACACACACACACACACACACACACACACACATACACGCGCGCGCGCGATATACATACTGGCGATATATACATACTACGTATGCATACATACACGCATGTTCTCCTTCCTCGATTCACGCCAATTTACGCCAGTTCACGCTGTCGTTGAATTACATTAAATGAGCCCGGCCGATATGATACCTTGTGACCTGCGAAAGAATCGACCAATCGATGTCGCATTCGTGAACTGTCAAAAACCGGATTTTTGACATTTTTCATAGGCACTTATCTCCCTGCACAGACTAGAACAGACTGCCATTAGAGTATCATTAAGATGATAATTAACAAAATATATACAAAGGAATGAAGCCATCTTGTCCAAGCTAGTTCCAGCTCGTCTCTCGTAACCGTGTTGAGATATTCGATCATTGATTAATAATACTCAACAGAATATCGATTTCCGCGATTCTCTTAATCGTAATCCCCTCTTGCATATCAATCGATATATTATTGCATCGTAATTTCCGCGATTCGTAGCAATTCGTAGCGTTCCATCGTGCACAGAGACGATGGAATGATGAAATTATCTCCTTTGCCTTTTATCCAAGAATTCCCCGTCGCGCTCTCGTATTTTCGTATTCTCATATTCTCGTGACCGAAGGATGCAGACCCGATAAAAAAAGATCGAGCGCATCCTGCATTGTGACATATCATTTATTCTCACGTAATATTTATAATATATAATTAATAATTATATATTATTAGACGGAAGAAGAAGAAAATCGCTGCGCTACGTGCATAATATATTGCACCGCGCTATCATTGTATGGAGAATAACTGTGATAACTGTATCCAGCTTCGAGAAGGAGGCAATGTTCTACTCGATTGCGTTTGTCAATTAATCTTCTCCAGAACAGGCAGTATAGCGAGGAATTTCGTAAAGCGATGTAAAATAATTTTGTTTCGTCTATCAAGAGTTTATCGAGGATTTCATTTACTAGCGTTATTTTTCTTTCTTTTTCTTTTAAGTACAGCCTTCCTTCTTTCAACTCCCTTTATACGTTTTTACCATCTACGAAAAATATTGTAAAAAGAATCTTGATGAAATGCCTTCTTTTGATCGCGAAATCAAATTTCTAATCCCAGTAATCTTTAATTCTAGTCCTTAAAAAAACAACAATCTTTAAGAAAAAAGCGGGAATGTCGAACGTGAAAAAAATTATTAAAGATATATATTTAGGTCCCCTATGAATTTTAAATAAATTATTTTGGATTCCTCCTGAATCCCTTTTTTTCTCATGTATCCGTCGCAGGGATTATTTAAAAATATATATGTCACATTGTATACTTTACTATACAAACTTTCGAATCGAGCAGCCCGACGATTATAATCTTTAATATTCTATCATAGATCCTATAAGATCTATGGATTTTACAAAAACACACACAGACACACACAACATGTAATGTGTATAGACATATTTCTTATATGATATAATTGCGTCCATGCCGTAAAAATAAGTGAAGATAAATTTGTACGACGAAAATGCAAAAGAGAAAATTTTTGTATTATTCGTGCGAATAAGAAATAACGAAACTGGACTCTTGGCTCGCAGTTTTTTCACGGCATGAACGTCATTTTTTTATTAAAATATGAGAAACGAGAGAGTGAGAGAGAGAGAGAGAGAGAGAGAGAGAGAAAGAATGGACAAGACATTGTACGACATGAAATATCGAGCCTGAGACTGTATAATAATTATAAATAAATGTACACACGTTAAGACCAAAGGACAGATGTCGCAATACATTTCCTTTTGATAATATTGTTTAATAGTACTCTGTTCATTTTTTTATATTCTGATACAATGTCTATGATTATTCTTTTATAATATCTTGTGTTTCCTCGTAATCGCTTCCTTCTCTATAGGATTTAAATGTAAATCTCAATTATTAACAAGAAATTTTTAATAAAAATAAGTCCTAGCCAATTAAATCAACGTTTTATTAAAAACAATGATCAATCTTACAAATACTCCGAAATAGTAGCAATACATCCTAATATACAGATTTGTATAATAATGACACAGACAGACATATGTATATATTTTGTAGAGCAATCATAGCACAGTAATGTATTGTCGTGTAAAATAAAAAAATAGCATCGAATAGCAAGAATTTCACTAAAATTTTAATTTGTTTTCATTTTAATTTGTCAAAAACACGGAGGATAGTTTAAATCGAATTTCATGCAGTCGTCTTGTGGTGAGATTTGCGAGGAGCAACTGCAGTAATAAAATGCAGTAACAAGAATTGAATGCAATTATTAACCACTTTTTGTGCTTCAGGTTCAATAATAGAAATTCAGAACAGTGCGACTTTGGAGAGACAAAAACGGGACAAGCATAATCAATGATACTTGATTGATGAATGTTAAGTTGTATGACTCGAGTAATAATATTAAAATCTTCTCAACTAAGGGGGAACCTGAACTCGTCGTTCAGTGAAATTCTTTGGTTCGTACGCAGTTTGTCGTCTTTCCAAAGAAAACTTTCATTCAGAACTGATTTATAAAAAACGCTCTGCTTTTGAGCATGCTAATTGTAGGTTAACGATTTCATAATACAAACAGAAAATTTAATTCTAATTTGTAATTGTATTTATAAATATAGTTTTTATGAATTAACCATTACTTAATGGCACATATAAATTATAATGTTATTTCTTGATGTGATTTTTGTCTTTAGTTTCTATTTAATATAAACGAAATGACGTACGATATATCATAAATTCAAATAATATTGCTTCAGTAGTTGCGACTATCAGAAGGAACTATTTTCGAAAACAATCGATAAGCTAAGCTAAATGATGCAAAGTAATATAAGCAATCTGTTTTATGATGTATCGATCACCGCAGCAAAAGTTTTCTCGAAAAAGAACTCGTGTAAAAATGTATTCACTGCATCATTTCTCGTTTGCTCAAACGACTAGAATATCTCTTTCTTCTCATGTGATGAGCTTTATTTTTTTTTATCATTTCTAGAGAACAAAGCTATACTCGATTCATGAAGCATACACATCTCGCTCGAAAGCGATGCTGTCTTCGACGAAAACTCCATTTCGTTTGTAATCTCGATCTGTACCAAGTACTGAATTCTATGTAATTGAAGCACGTGGTCTTGTATGCGCGTTTGCGAATCGAAGACATGATCCTTCAAACAAACGAGTTGTTTTAACAGAGGAACATGCCACGAAATTTGTTTGGAATTGTAGATTACCTAATACAACATAGGTACAAACCGCAAACTCACATTCTAGATGCGAAGAAATATAATATCTCAACCCAATATATGCCACATGCTGACTTCAGAATAACGACCGCTATGATATGACGCAGACATATTTTCATAATCGATAGATTTATTTCTTCAAGATAACCGTTGATTTTGTTTATTGATGAATTATGACTAATAGGACGTTTCTAACAAAGTCTTCGCAGACGACGCTGATGTGACGACTGCATCTGTTTCAACGAGAACATGCTCATAGATAATCCAAAGATCGCGAGGAAGATTGCGGATGTCGCCGTACCACGATCGAAGTTCTTGGCCCTGTAAAAAGCTGGGCTGGCTCCCTGAAAAAATTATCGTAAGATAAGCTTTATGGAAATAAAACATCTTTTATAATTAATTTTTCTATATTTATACAGAAAAATATTTTTAAGAAAATATAATTATATATTTAGTTAATAATACGTCTATTGGTTATAATACAATTATTTATAATTTACATATATCTTTGTTTTAATTTTTCACCCATAACAGGAATACATGTTTTTTTATGATGCTAAAATAATATAAATATATGAGCCTTTGGGCCTATTATAAAATTTTTTGTTAGTTTATTTTCTTTAAGAATTTTTCAAATTCATTTAGATTATTCTTAATCTGTGGCATAAGGCTATTTGAAAAACACAAATAAAATGTTATCAATAGATTTTATTGCTTCTAACTTTTTGTTAAACTTAAACACACATTGACCATTTTTTCATAACTATTATTTTTTTATAAATTATTATATATATATATATATATATATATATATATATATACAATATCTAGAGTCACCATGCATAACTCTATATGTATGTTCCAATTACGAGTTAATATCAATGAAGTTTCAGAATTTCTCTTTCGATCTCAATTTTTCAAAAAAGAAATCACTGGAAATAACCTACAAAAAGAAAACTTTTTTTTTTTATAAAATATAGAGATAGGAATGAAAATTAATTAGGCGTTAATTAAAGTCAAATACCGCTGAATTCTCGAGACTTACATAAACTTAATGTTTTTACTATATTTTTACCTGATTCAGTGTCAACCGGAAAGCATACTGCACAACATGGGTCGAACGCATCTCGTTATTGTAGTTTCTTTGTATATTCTGAAGAAAGAAAAAAATAATTTATATAAGTATCTTCTCTAAGCAAACTTTCTTACTCGGTGAACAGTTTGCGAATGATTTTCAATCAATATTCGCTAAATATCTTCGAGTTACGAGTTGCATATCGCTTCATTTCCGAGAATAATGAATAAAAACGAAATAGAAAATGAACCGTACTTTTTTTTCTCGATGAGACACGTGAGAAAACACTTGCTTATTGTTAATTCGGCTGTGCGACAACTGCGTTGTCGAATGAAACGCGAATTATGAAACGGACGAATGAGAAGTACATCGAGGCTACGAGAACTTTATAAATTTATAAAAGAGAAAAATCCTTTACCAGCTCTTATCACTCGCAAATAATAAATTCGGGGCGAGATTATCAACACTCGTCTAAATCATAAAACGTTGTTAAGTATATATGTTTCCCATCTATATGCAACAAAAAAATAAACACTACATCAGAAGCGCCACGATTAAAAACATAAAAAAGATATGTAACTAAGTAAAAAAAGATGTGTAACTTAAAATCTGTGTGATGTTAATAATCTTTTTAATACGAAATATAAGATTCCATAAGTAAGATTAAACATTTAATTTTTTTCAAATTATGCCTCACAAATGAGCGAGATTCAAGTATCTCGCTCTCTTCTAAATGATAGATAAAATAAAAATCGAAGACTGTTTTTTAGCTACTTGGAGAAATTTATCAAGATTTTAAAAGCACAAAGTTAACGATATTAATTTAATTTAATTTTTCAAATACTTGAAAAATAAATATAAGACTGCAAAAAGTTAAGGATTAACGTCGCCAAAGAAGCTGTTGCACACGAACATTGGCATTTTTTGTAATTTATGTATAAAAATCGACAAATGTTTCTCGATAAAAAAATATAAAAAAATAGTTTGTCAGATAGTGAAATAATTCAGAGTCAATCGAAATTATGAAAAAAAGAGGATATTTAAACATCAATAAAGAAAAAAGCTTCCTTGCTGGTCTAATATCACAAGATATCAGACTTGACGAGCTACATCGTGAGGAAAATAATGCAAAACAATCGAAGCCCTACTCTTTAATGTTGCGCGTCATCGAGTTATCACGAGTGACGCGAAGACGCGACGAAGACTTGTTTGTAGCGGATATTTCCGATTAATACATTCTGACACGCTATTGACAATTATCAGGAGTTGCCACAATCGTTTCTCTTGTACCAATCTCATTCAATGTTGCTTGGCGAAAAGGATCGTTGTTAATTCGTAAAAACAAAAAACGAATAGGCACATGATTCAAAAGATGAACTCCTTCATGAACATCGTTATCAATAAATAGCTGTCCATCACTATCAAACACTGATATGACCTAAATCGTTACACAAGTTGTATCGCTATTTTCTGCAATCACACGCAAAAGTAATACAGGTAATATTCACAGTACGAACAGAGGATTAAAGATGTATGTATCTACCTATGTTCGCGAAAACATTGAAATAAAACAAAAAAAATAATAGACTATCTATTTAGACAACTAAAATTACATACATATAAAAGTTTCATTATACATATGTCTAATTAAATTATTACGTTACAAATTTTATTAGACAATTGTTGATTATATAATAATTAAATTACATAACTTTAATTATAAGCAATAAGTTGAACGAAACTGCTATTGTATATACACTATTACAAATAAATTATCAAATAAGTAAGAAAGTTCATCAGACATTGTCAAGGTTGGACATTGTGATACCTTAATAATGGTATATACAATTTTTGATGTTATAAGTGCTTCAAGTATTTTTTGATTTTGATGAAATTTTCTTTCTCTCGATTTTGGTCAATCAAATGCTTTGAAGCACTCACTATTTCTACATAAATTTTAAATATATTCTTTCAGTTATATAAACTGCACGCTACTTGTTTACTTACTACTTACAAGACAATATAATGCAACATAATATAATAATAAACTGAAATAATAATCTCATAAATTTTAAATTGATCAATTTAATAATAACACTATTAGCCACTGTCTTAAAACACTGTAAAAAAAAAACTCATTGAAATATATTACCTTACTCAGGATTTAATAAATCTGGAATCTCTCGACTATCCAATATAAGTGTTTTCTTTGCAAGTAATGGGTGCAGTTTATATAACTGAAAGATGTATTTAAAATTTACAAAAAAATATTAGTAGATGTCAATGTCTACTCTTGACTATGTTTGGCATTTTCTAGTTAATTTATTACATAATATTTATATTATTAATCACAGATAAAATGAAATTCAATTCGAAACCGACCGAAAATCAACTTGAATCGAATTAAAATGAAAAAACCCAACGTTTATTCTGCACGAAAGGGTTAACCTCTCCGTCGATCATTACGCAATAATTTTGTTTCGCCTGAAACAAAATTATTTATGAATTGATGATGAACTGATGATTACGTAATTGAGTCAACGAACGACTACGTTCAGTTTGGATCCTCACAGAGTTTTTGTCCTTGTTTACATCTATGAATAACAAAGGCAGAATGATGATTATAAGCTGTTAAAAAGTGTCAGCGTCCACACCGAAACGGAATGATCTCTGTTCTTATCATTCGCAAGGCAAGATCAGGCGAGATGCACGCGGAGCGAGCAGAATCAGCTGAGTCAGAAACTGTCACAGAACAATCTGCGACGAGATGCCGCGGTCACAGGTGACGGGATCACGCGGCGGTTGCAGGAGAAAGAAGGTTAAATATAACGAGCTTACCCTAAATCCAGAATCTCTTCAAATTACACGATGCGCTTCAGGGATTTCAGTGGATGGATTTCAGGACTTCAGGCACCGGTCATGTATCTCTGCATATCTCCTTCAGTCAACCTTCACGGAATTCTCTCAATACTACGAGAAATATTACTTAAAAATATTAAAGATTTAAATTCTACGAATATACTTTAGCAAAGAGAATTCAATTAAATATTAATTCTCGACTTCTCGCTCTAAACTGTTCAATATTGAAGTATTAACGAAGGAAAAATAGTTTTCTTATCCTTCGAACGATCTTCTCAAATTCAATCAAAAGATCAAATCTCGATCTTGGACATCCGTATGATTCAGAAAACTCACGCGAGGCGAATCTAACCTCTAAACTGATCGACCTTCCGTTCTTGATTTACTCGAAGGAGATTCTTGACGCGACGATGATACAAGTTTGTCATTCGTGGAGAAAAAGGAAAGGAGAGTTAGGAGAAACGTGAATGCGAACAATCGCGAATGCGAAATTCGCGATCTTGCTAAATCTTGCGGAAGGAAATACGGCAGGGCCGAGATTTATGCGTGACCTAACCTATACCACCTATACATTCGCGACTTCACCACCTTCACTGCATGTTGCCGCACCTCGACTCCTCTCACGAAATCTGTGGAGATCTACGATGAATTATTCTCGCAGTCGCGCGAGACTATCCGAAAATTTTATCATCGAACTCTTTCATTGTCTATCGTTTTCTCTCGTTACGTCTCATCGAGATCGAGATAACTTCGTACAATCGAAAAGTATGTATACACGGAACGAGACAGAAACGTGAGAACAATTTCAGATCCTTTTCAGTTTTTTTCTCTCCTCGTAAAAAAATGTTTCCCTTAAAGAGATGTTTTTTTTTCTTAAGAAAAGTTTTATTCGATTCGTTGCATAACACGATTACGTGATTTGATGTTTATATTTATAGGAAAATAATTCTCATGGACAGGTGCGAAAAATTTTATTAACCTTCTGATGCATGGGATCTACAGCAGCCTTTTTGTTTAAGAAAGACAAGAAATAATTGCAATTAGAGCCAGGCAGACGTTTTGTAAATTTTTCAAAATCTCAGTCGCGCCTGAAGCGCGAAACTTGGTTACTTCTATCTTACAATATTGCTTATTATTACAAAAAAAATTAGGTGATGTGCCTCTATCGCTATCTAACGTTCGTCGATGTAACACGCAAGGAAAAAAAATAAAGCATTGGAAATTTAACGATACGTCGACGAAATTAAATTCCGAACGTCGAAATACGGAGCGGAACAGACAATACTTACCGGCTTGTATCGAAACCAACTGATAAAAGAGATCAGAAAACGCTCGTCGCAATCGTCCATACACCAATCTGATGACTTGAACGCGCACGGCACGCGGACCATGAACTAAATATTGTTTAGAGGGAATGCAAACGGTACTCGCAGTATAAGAAGCCAGCCTGAATCAGCGCAGTATTAGGCATAAACTGTAATAAGCAAGGTGGAAATGATGGAATCCATAAAAGAAGAAGGAGAAACTTGAAATTTTATTATTTCTCTCCAATAAAAGGAAACAAGCTGAAGCTGAAGTAGGGGAGACAATAGAAGAGAAACAAGAAAAAAGAATTTTGGAGGCAATTAGCTTTGGTAAAGAAAACAAGCTAATGAAGATCTTATATTTTGCATATTATCTGTATATTCTGTTGCATTCCACAAAATGATCAGCTGTTGCAATCAGTAAAAAAGGAAAAATCCATTTATAAGAGATTATACATTACATTTTATATACATATATATATATATATATATATATATATATATATATATATATATATATATAT
>Ga0157363_1004125_pt1 | contig 13327 bp, 16 predicted proteins | sample AttsexASBM1_FD_111477 | JGI IMG/M metagenome (GOLD analysis project Ga0157363, IMG submission 111477) | Fungus gardens microbial communities from leaf cutter ant in Ribeirão Preto, State of São Paulo, Brazil - Atta sexdens ASBM1 | ecosystem: Host-associated > Fungi > Mycelium > Unclassified ...
AATCCATCATTCCTCTGATGGTGTCCCCGATGCTCCGACGCCCCGCTCATCCCCCGGCCCATCTTCCGGCCTCCTCTCCGCCCTCGCAGGCATCGTCGCCGCTTCCCCCGGTCTCCCCGGCCCTGCACCGCCCTCCTTTCTCTGTCCCTCCGCCATCCCCAATCCCTCCTCCTCCGCTTCCCGGCGCCCCTCCGCCTCTTCGCCCCTCCGTCTCCGCTCTCGCCGCTCTCTAGCTCCTCCCACACGCACTCATCTCCTCCCTTACAAATTCGAGCCAGGCGACGACGGTATTTGGAGATACGTCGACTCTTACTCTCTCTATGGTTCTACGATATGTCTCGTAAGTGGCTGTCTCTTCCCGCTTTCTCTCTACCCATCCAAGCACGGCCAGAATACATGCAAAGAACCGACAAGCGTCGCCACCGCCGATCAAGTTTCGACGAGTCCCAATGCCGTCGATTTGTACGATAGTATGCCCGTGGGGTGGACTACCGAGATCACACATGACGACAGCCGAACAACCCTCATTCTCGTTCTCTCCCTCGTCCTCGCATTTTTCATCTGTTTTTTCATGATCGGCTGTTTGCTTTGGAGGAAAACCGTGAAAAGAAGGCACAAGACAGGTGACGTGGAGATGAAGGCGCGCAGGAAGCGGAGATCAACGTCTGCAATGTCCTCTTCTCTTCCGTCATCAACAGAAGCGCAGAAAAAAGCCAAACGCAAGCAGAAAATTTGGGCAAAGGCCTCAGCAAGGTGGAAGGAACACGTTCGATATACAGCTCGACTGCGCAGAACCAAACGGTCACACCTGCGGCAATACGATTCGTCCATTATGCTGAACCCCACTGTACACGTCGAGGTGCCTGCTGACGATGTTCAGAGTATCCGATCTTTAACGCCGACTCTCTCCTTGTCTGTTTCTCGCCGACCCTCCGCCTCCTTGACTGATTTCTCACGCTCTTCCTCACATATATCACCAGAAATCTCTGGTAGCTCGGACCCTTCATCATCACTTACAGGCGACCCAGTTCTTAAAGTTCCGTCTTCTCCTCCTGCTTACCGCCTTGGTACTCTTAATTCGATAGCCGTATCCGCTGAACAACCTGACGGCTCCATCCCTAGCCGTCGCCCCTCCTTTGTTTCGTCGAGTAATGCCAAGTCCGTTCATCTGGCTCAGAGGCTTGAGCCCTCCCATATTGATCGACTTCACGCCGCTCATATCGCAACTGATGACAAGGCTCTACTTGCTCGTCTCGCGGACCTTGCAGAGCGACCCCCTGAGACATCCATTGATGCAGGGTCATCGCATCAAGTCTCAGTCCCTCTTTGGGAAGACGAGCAACTGGATGACTTCCAACGAGTGACAGAATCTTCGGAACCTGATACCTCGGACTCATCCCCCTTCCCTCCTCCACCGTTCAAAGGCAAAACCGCAGAATCTTCATTTTATGCCTATCGCTCCAGTTTTGAGGAGTTTTCGGAACTGATCAACCCCGAACTGGAACCTTCTGCACCACCTTTTGAAGCACCTAGCGCGCCAGGTCTTGATAGTATGGCTATGCTTCCCTCAGCACCACCTTTGGCAGATGATGGATTTCCTCTCGAAGAAAGTTCAAACGCCCCGGAATTTGAGGTAGCTGCGCAAAATGATGGTGCACCAAGATCTGCTGTCGTGGATGGCGATAGAAGCATAGATGATCAATCAATAACTACCGCAAGGCCTTGCCCTCCCAGTGAAGGAACCTTACCCGGCTATCATCCATAATCTCGATTCCGATTCAGCTTCTTGGACTTTCGATTCTATTTCGTCATCGTTACCCTGCTGCATTTACCATTCTCTCGGTGCATGGTTTTTGTCATTTTGTAGCCCCTGTGGAATGATTTGATGTCCTGTACATACAACAAGCAGATTTTCCATGAGTATCAAGCGCTCACGCCCATACAACTTTTAGGTCAACTTGACTAAGCGCACTCCTGTTTTATAATCCACGTTGCTCAGAAGAAAGAAGAACGAAGTCGTGAAGCTTCAACTTAATGACTCGCATTAACATGTCGATCATCTTCTTTATATGTCATCTTCGAGGATTAATCGAGGTGTCCCTCCTCGCATGATCAAATTTAGAAGCAGCAAGCAATCTTACTCGAGAGTCCCTTAATATTTATCTCTGCCATTTGGACCCAGGTTGGACCGATGGCCTAGTCTGGGATTATCAGGCTCACTATAAAAACTGGTTGAGGATATCAATGGCCACGGTTGAACGAGGCGTCAACTTGACAAGGTGGCCACTACATTTAGCCACTACATTTCTTACATGTACAGTTCCGTATGTAAGCGTTGTTTATCCATGTTGACTTTGGAAGACTAGCAATCTGTCGAAGTTTTCTGCCTCACCTTGAAATAACAATGGGGAAATCCCAGAAGAAGAAATCCATGCGGAGGCACAATCCTGTTCGTGTACCCGACACGCATCTTTCAAAGGGTCTGGTGCCAGCAGAGCAATCCTCATCAAAAAATGCAGCGATCTTGCCCATTCTTCAAAAGGTCCGGAATCCTGTTCCTATGGCGCGCTGAATGGTCTTTGATATGGAACAATGTCCGGTTCTCGATTTTCATAGATGGAAAGTGCGGATGCCATGGAGAGGAAGTGGGCTTGCGTCGCTGTGGCCAACTTGATTCAAAACGACTCGTCGACAAGAAGATTACTGCAAGGAAAGAACGTCGTCGGAGCATTGATAACGAGGTTGACTGATTCTGAGGAAGAGGTGAAATCTGAGGCTGTTGGTGCTCTGCGGTGTGTACACTTAGTTCTGCCAGAATCTAATATGTTCATAATAAACCAAGGAACCTTTGCATCGATGGTGGGTATGAGATCTGTGCCGAAATGTATAACAAGAATATTTTAACACCCCTGACGACTTTTGTGCCCCGAGTGAAGCGAAATTCTATCTCTTTTGAATTTTTATTATTATTAAAACCATCCATCTAGATTTCCAGTGTTCTCTCCCAATACCTCTCAGACCGAAAGTCAGCCCCTCAAAATGTCCAGAAGCTAGTCCACGAATTGGCTGATAACGTTATCACTGTACTTTGGTGTCTCTCGTGAGTCCAACTTCAACGTAGATCATAACTCTCCCTTTTAACATTCGAAGAGAAACATCGAGTAAAGCCCTAAATGCCATTAATGCCATCCATTTGACCCCTTTCTTGATGTCCTTCCTGGCTTCACGGAATAAACTTCCACTGGGACCAGTCGTTTCTGCCGGTGTGTTCATCTCAATCCAATTGGTATGGCCGCTCCCTGAGAACCTATCTCCTAGCCCAATGTTTGTATGTGCTAACTGACGATAACCCTCCGGCCATTTCAGACGTCAGATCTGATGCCGGTTACCTGTCCTGTTTACTCAATATCGCTAAGCCTGAACATGTTGACACCAACCAGAAAGACCCTCGGCTAGTTATCCTTAGTGTCCTTGCCGTGGGTGCGATCGCTCAGAATTTGATTATCGAGATGATCTCACAACTGTGTACCAGGGATCCTTCGCAACATCTCCCCGCTTCCTCCTCCAACTGTTTTGTCGCTGGTGGACCTTGACAAGGACGTTATCCTTCCTCTTCTACAGCCAATTATCTTGTCTACGGCTATCCTAGACATCTCTGCCGCCGCTCAAGACCTGATTACGACACAGAATAGTGAACCTCAAATTGAGAAACTTTCGCTTAAGCATACACCAAAATCCGATCATAAGTCTCCAGCTGAAATTGAACTGGAGAAAATTGAAACGCGGCTAAGAACTGTGCAGCTGTCGTTGGAAATTTTAACTGGTGTTTGTGCAACACTGCCCGATCCTGAATACGAATTAGTTGGTGAAGAGATTGAGGAAGATGGGGACCTGGAAGAAGGTACGTTTTCTCACTCGCAAGACATTGCTAGGATGTGTGATAGTCCTGTAGAAGTTGGTGTTGGAGGGGATATGGATGTGGAAATCGATGGGATTGATTATGATCGGCCACCTATTCCAGCTTTCATAATCTCTTTGGTCAATCCTCTTCTTGCATTGATACAGCCTTGTTCTTTATCATTTCCTCCTTTGGCTGCTCCGTCACCACATCCACCGACTACGAGTGCCCTCAGTGCTCTTCATGTAAGCGCTCTTGAATGTTTGAATAACATCTTCCTGTCAATTGCAACTTCGAGGAGGTCGGAGCTCGCGATGGACGCAGTCAGTGGGATGAAATTCTGGAACGATATCTGGTGTGCGTTGACTGTTGTTGGCACTCAAATGGGATTGGGCCAAGAGCGAAGACAGGAGGTGTGGGAGAAGGCAGTTGGAGTGCTTTGGGGCATTGGAAATGTCTGGAAGGGTTCTCTAGTAGGTCGCTCGACTTTGAGAGGACATAAATGAGCTGATATGAGTGCAGGAGCCCAGTGAAGAACATGTGTCACTCTTGATCCAGTTCTGCAACATGTCTGCAGATGCAAAAGTGAAAACACAGTGTATTGGCACGTTGGAGTGTCTTGCCCAGCATCCTAATTCAGTAGCGGCTAACAGAGTGAGTGTTTATATACATACAGTACTTGCATTTGTTTTGATCTCACTTTGATCGCGCATTCTTAGGTTATCTCAGATTATTTGATCTCTCTTTTGCCATCCGGGTCAGAGCCTTCCCCTATAGACACAGAACCTCTGATCCAGGTTATTTCAGCCCTCATTGATATTTACTCCAACGAGGATGTCCCATACGATGTTAATTTCCGACAGGGCCAATACCTAGATCATCTTGTATCTAGCGTAGAAGGCATAAGAAAAGCCGTTAGGAATATTGACCGCCGAAAAGAAGGAGGCAAGGAGCTAAGGATGAGGGGAAATGAGGTACAGGGCAACTTGGTTGCCTTTATTGAATATCGGAGGCGTTTGGGTTGGTGATTTGAGATTCTCAGGACAACCCTTGTGCTTACCCGGTGTATGTACGGTCATTTTTTGGTTCTACGATCTTGTTCTCGAGAAATCACCATCAATCACATCAGGAGTTTTCACATGTGATCACGAGTTCACACACACTACTCTCTCTCCACCACGATGACTGATTCTAAGCCTCTTAAGAAAATTGTGTCCACCCCCGAGGCTGCTGCCCCACTACCTGTATTTTGTAAGTTAATCTGTAAAATAGGGCCACCGATGCTGACCTACCTCTTTTGGCAGCCCAGGCGGTGGTTGCCAATGGATTTGTGTATGTGTCTGGGAATATTGGCAGTAAGGGGGATTTCAAAATTGTGGAAGGTGGTGTGCAAGCAGAGACTGTAAGCGTTTAGGTGCTTGTATTCGAAAGGCAATTTGGATTAAACATTCCATTATCATTGTTGAAATCTCTGTTTAGCGCGTAGCCATTGAGAATATGATCAAGATCCTCGAAGCATCTGGAACAAGTCTTGAAAATGTCGTTAAAGTGAACGTCTACCTGGCCAACTTTGATAGAGATTTCATACTCATGAATGAGGTTTATCTGGAGGTATGGCCTCGAGTAATTTTGAACTTTGCTGATCTTATGCTTATCCCCTCGCGTGGCGATTAGTTCTTTGGAATTAATTCACCTCCTGCTAGGACGTGTGTGGGTGTGGTTACTCTGCCTCTAAAAGCAGGTGTAGAAATTGAATGTGTGGCCGCTCTACCGAATTGATTTCGATACCAGGCTTCTAACCGACTGATCTAAAGCATGACCGTGACATCACGTATGATAATCATACATTGTGAGATCGTATTTGAGGTCACGAGGGTATATAGTTACCTGTGTAAAGTTCTGGCACTTGCATACTTGCATCATGACCACCGTTAAGCAACAGGTATTCTCACCCGAAGCAAACCCACCTTTGCCTGTATACTGTTTGTGGTGTTATTGAAAACTATAAATACAATAAATGAACTGACAGCATATCTCCTACAGCTCAAGCCATTATTTCGAAAGGCTTTGTGTTCGTTTCTGGGAATGTTGGACACGATCACAATCTTAAGCTGTACGAAGGTGGAATCAGAGTAGAAACTGTGAGATTTGCTCTATCACTTCCATGAGTTTGTGTTAGAGCCATTTACTCAGCGCGCTGCCCTCGAGAATATCAAGAAAGTCCTCAAGGCGGCTGGCGCAACCTTGGATGACATCGTCAAAGCTAATATATTCATAGCGAACTTTGACGATTTCGAGGCGATGAATGAAATATATCAGGAGGTAAGAGCAGGGGATTCGATGGGTATATGAGCCTCAACTTCACATAGTACTTCGACCAGAAAGCGATGCCAGCACGGACGTGTGTGCAGGTAGCCGTTCTGCCACTGAAGGCGGCTGTTGAAATTGAGTGTATTGCAGTCTTGCCATAATTTTTTTAGTAACATACAAACAATAACAATGTTAATCCTCGGACGGTTGAGTGATCTCAGGGGACCAACGGCAGGTCGCACAATCCCGTTCCAATCGGGTTCATCTACCTCTTTGCTCACGAAAAGCGCAGGACGTTGGGAGGGATTGATAGGTGTACCATAAGTTTTTCTATCGAGCAGGGATGTGCATGGACCAGTCGGACGACGCATCCTTGATACTACCTATCGGTACTGAACTATGTGTGATCGGAGTTCCTTGTGGATCATTTCATCCGCATGTGCGATCAGGAAGGGGGCAAAATCGAGCAGGAAGTGAAAAGATGGATGAGAGCCGTACACCATTGGCGGTACTTGATACATTCTGACGGTCAATATTGACTCTTGTTGCAAGGTGGAAGGCATCTGTTAAAAGCTCGAGATTTCTTGGAGCAAGTCGATTGGTTCATGAGAAATGTGACCTTAGATGAAGCAGTCCACTCACGAGAATCAATGACTGGGACAGCCAGACTGAGTTAAACTGCCTTGCTGTGCTTGTGACGACAAGCACCTTGTTCGGATACTTTTTGGTCTCTGTTCTGTTCCAAGGAAGGATAGGGTGCATAATCATTCGGCCTTGGCAACTGTTGAATTAGGAGATCCCAAAATCTGCAGAGGTGTTTCTGATGGTGTTTCTGATCTGAGATTGACACCTAGCAAAAGGGCATTTTACATCACGTGGATGATCATTTTCCAAATTGACGGTACTGTACCGTGTACTGCACATCAGCACTCCATGTTCCCTATATTTGCCTGATCTCATACCGTATTCTTTTTGATACACTCAACGGAATGGTTACTCAACAGCCATATCATCTGTATGCACAACACAGTAAGGGAACATTAGTTACAGGCCAGACCATCTCTGTCAATAAGTATACGGTTCGAGTTGAACAGTACCTGTCACAGGGTGAGTGGAAGATGATTTCAGGGTTTTTCAGTATATGACACTACAACAGGTGGCTTTGCGCAGGTGTACTTGGTTCGAACGCAGACTCCTGTTTACAACACTACGCATCATGTACTCAAACATATCGTCGTTGCCAATGAATCCATGCTCACAGAAGTGAAGAAAGAGGTTGATGTCATGGTGCATATTCTACCTTCTTTTCTCTGGGTTCTATTCACGCTATTTCACAGAGATTACTCAGAGGACATCCGAACATTGTCTACTTGATTGATGCTGCATGGGCAAAGATGCCCAGTGGTGCTTTCGAGGTCTATATCCTCATGGAATATTGCCCTGGTTTGTTAACATTTGTTGGTGCCAGGCCGATTTAACATATCTTCAGGTGGCGGTGTCATTGATATGATGAATCGTCGACTACGCGAACGCTTGACTGAGGCTGAAATTCTACAAATGTTCGTCGAAGTTTGTGAGGGAGTTGCACACATGCACAACTCGAGCCCTCCTCTCTTGCATCGTGATCTTAAGGTCGAGAATATTCTACAATCCTCAGCAACCTCATTCAAATTATGTGATTTTGGTTCGACCACTACAGTGACAAGGCCACCAGCTAGCTCACAGGAAATGCGTGCTCTTGAGGTCGACCTTAATCGTCATACAACCTTGCAATACCGGGCTCCAGAGATGATTGATTTGCCTTCTCGAAGACCGATTGATGAGAAGAGTGACGTGTGGGCGCTGGGCGTGTTGCTGTACAAACTATGTTACTACACGACGCCTTTTGAGGAGCATGGACCCCTCGCTATACTGAATGTCCAGTACAGGTTCCCTGCATATCCTGTTTATTCTCAACAAATGATGTATCTCATCAGTGAGTCGTCACGCCTGATTGTCTTTACTTATTTTTCTGATCTTCTCCGACTAGGTTCTATGCTTCGGGAGCATGGGCCTCAGAGACCCACTGTGTTTGAGGTTCTGTACAGTGTGCATAGCCTGAGAGGAACCAAGTCTGCATATACCTACTCACTTCCGACCCCGACCCCTCTTGCTCCACGAAACTTGGATTTCAAATCCAACCCATTGGACGGAGTTGTGACATATCGGCAATCTACTGTGCAAATCATGCCAAGAGTACAATCAACGAAAGTTCCAGAGTTTCCGGTACCGCCTGAACGGCGTGGGCGTCCCAAATCCACCACTGGCCAGGTGTCACTTCTACCACTCCCTTCAATAAAACCAGCGGCAGACACACACATAGATAAAATCAAGCTCGTTGATGATACTGACTTCGGAGCTGATGGCAATGCAGCCTGGAGCTCAGCCATTGCCAAACAAACATCCATAGCAGTCCAGAGCGACTCAAACAGTGACGAACCATGGAGCATACAGTCATCTAAGGACTTAGATAAGGCTGCTAAACCATCTCCGTTACTCCCTCACGCTGGATTCAATGATAGTTTTGTGCAGAGACTGTGGGCGTCTGCTGCGAGTTCAAACGTGAACAAGCCCTCTGTTCCCACACCTAGCCCCACACCCGATACTTACACCCCTAATCTGGGCCCCCTGCACCATGGTGTACCAAGTAGCGATATCCTTAAATCTAAGCCTGATTTAAATATCCAAGTGAACAAAGGGAGGGATGCTTTCGAGGGTCTTGGCTTGATGATACCTGTTTCGAAGTCAGTCCAAACCCTCGGAGAGGCCAGGAAATTACGCACAGGACTTGCAACAACGAGTGTAAATGTTAATAGACCAATCAGGCCCTCTCCTTCGCCCCGATTACGTCCGAAGGCACATACCCCGCGTGTATCTCCAATTCCACCTGCACGATCCTTAGAGGCAGATACATCTGGCCCATCATTGAGGTCAGTGATTGAGCGAGTAAGCTCATCAGTGCAAACAAAGTTTCCGTCGTTGGAGGAACTCGATGCGACTTTTTCTTTTTCTCCCAACATGTCTTCGTTGGAGACGACTGATCGGCAGGAGAGTAAGGCGGTTCCACGCACTCCTGAGCCATCTACTTTACCTCCTCGACCCAAGATTGGAAGTTCAGGGACTAGGGCGACCAATGGTTTGCATTTGCCTAGACCATCATTGGCGAATGCTGGAGGTACACGTTCTGAGCAACTCACTGGATTCGTGGGATGGGAGTCAAAAGGAGATTTACCCAAAGGGTTGAAAGAGGAAGATCTGCTTTCACTTAACACTGATAGTCGTGATGAGCAGGATCCATCAAGGTTACTTCGGTTTCCGTTTTTCGACCTATCACGAACACAGTCGCAGAAAGATCAAAGCTCGCAATCTGCTGTCGGTTCGAACGATGTTAGATTCGGATCTCTTGCAAACTATCGTGCTTCTGCAGATCGGTCAAGTGACTTGTTGACAGGGGATGATGAACTCGACTTGTCTCGCCAGATATTTGACTCCAAGCTCGGGCACGATACACTCAAAATCCGGAAAGCACCGAGCAAGCGAGCATCGGTAATTGAGCGAAGTGACACGTTTGAGGCCATAATACCTCAACAAGGTCATGCACCGGGCCCTCTAGCAAAGGTCTTCCCTACTGCCTCTGATCGATCCACTGAAACAAAATTAGAGTCCCCAACCGCTTCGCGTCCCATGAAAGAGTTTCCCGCAATAGATAGATCAGTTACTGCTATACATCCTTCTTCTGGCTTGGCGGATAACTGGAGCCCAGTTGCGGTTACGAAATCACATATCACTGTGAAGGAGAGGGATGCAAAAGACATAGCGTTAGACTCATCCTCGAGCGAGGATGAAGGACCTGAGGAACCGGCACCTCTTTCCTCTCTTACACCGAGGGTAGGAGCTGGTTCGGTCACGAAGCACAAAAGTCGACAAGGGTCAGTGCATAATCTGGTGGATTTATGGGAAGGTGGAGCTTCAAATACTAAGAGTAAACAGCATGAGCCCCCAGTACCTCTCAAACAAACTATCAAACCAAAGTCAGCATACATGCCACAGCACAGGCCTCCATCTCCTCAACGCAAGTCATTGCTCTCTGTGTCTTCAAATCCTAGTCGTCCAGTCACATCCTCAAGGGTGGATTTTCCCCCTCAGCCGTCCCCAAGTATTCCCCCTTCCCCCTTGTCTCCATCCAATAGAGGTCGGCCCCAGTCTATGTTTATTTTCCCATCGAAATCCGCGGAAAGTTCAGCGCCCTCATCAGCAACTCTGCAGCCTCCAGAAGATACGGCTCCTCGTCATGTTCGTCGAACTTCCATCTCCGACATGGTCCAACGTTACGAGGCAATGGAAGCCAGTGCACGTGTAACTGGGAATGCTACAGCCTCATCGCCTATCATTTCAACCAAACCGTTACCCTCTCATGAATATTCTCATGATCCTTCAGCAGTCGCTACTAGCCCCGCAAAGCGTAAAACATCTCTGAATGACCTTCCTCGGCCAGGACCATCAGGGTCTCAGCGAGTTTCTCCAGCTTCCCCCAATGCTCCCAGGTCAACTAGCTTGGAGGAAAGTGAAGTGGATGCTATTCTTCCTCATCCTCGAAACACCTCAATCCTAGTATCAGAATCAGTGAAGTTTCCAGTTGCAAGTCGCAAGACAGCGATGGGCGGGGAAGGGGTCATAAGACAGGCTCGGCTCGAGCCACTCACCTCAACGTGTAGCTCAGCGAATGAGCGCTCGTCCTCACCAGAGCGGCCATATCAAGGTGTAGGGAAACTAATTGATCAATGGCAACGAAAATCTGCCGAAGCTGAGGCGTCTCGAAATGTAATTCCATCTAAACGTACCAGTCTTGCCCCTCCCAAGCAAGCTGGTTTTGTTCCTGTCCATGGCAAAGGATCGTGATTATCGCTTTTTCCCCTCGATAGTCTTCACCACTTCTGTCTTCAACGTCTTGGCTTTCCAGTTTCAACATTTTCCAAAGCTTATATCAGGATAGGCAGCGTAATTAGATGACAATCTTGTCATGCCTCAGATTTTGCGAGGCTTTGTTGGTACTTCAGGTGCCCTTACTTGTCTTTCCTTTGCTAGCCGCACTCTCCATGGGGTTTTAGGTAGAATGAGTCTTGGAAGTCTCAAGGGAAACCTAAGGTCGTCAGATGGCTATCAGTAGCATGCAGACGAGGCCCATAGGAATCAGACAAGCAAAGGCAGATATACAACCACCACTAGTTGTCTGCAACATATCATTCTCAAATTCAGAAACCATGATCTGCACCTTTAAAAGTCAAAGTGAAATGATTGAGGGTAGCCTGGGAAGATCTGTTATAGACATCTCTTCTGGCACTCCCACTTCATGGATCTCTGAGCATTGGACCTATGAGCTTGCAATGGTGTCAATGTCTGACACATTGAAGAGGTTTTGTGAGGATGTAATGAGAAGTAGATTATAAGTAGCACAGTGATGTTGTAGACACGACGAATGTACACGAGCGATCTAGGATTCAGCACAAGACACTGAAGTCCTAGGAGCAGACGAGACTCTATATAAGTGCTCTACAATAAATTCTAGGTCCTAATATTTACATAGCAATTTTATCCTATTAATTGTCTCTATATAAATGTCCATACTCGATTACTCACAATCATTCCTATGACACCCGGTTGCCAACAGAGCATACTCTAATATGTTTCAGTTGGAGATCTTCCAGCTTTGATTGTTATGACCTGTCAATCTCCATCATTTTGGCTTGACTCCATAGTTGATGTACTAGTGACTCAATCCACAGATGTAATGTAGGCTTGATCTAAGTCAAATTGCTGAAGATGAATCAAATGTACAAGATACAGGAATTGAAGAAGGCTTGGCTGGTGTCAGAGGGTGGGGCAATTCTTAGAATTCTTAGGCATGGTTGGCCTTTTGGAGGCCAGAGAGAGCTGGGGAGTTAGGTTCACTCATAGGTGCAAGGGTAGAGAGGATAAACATAGTCTTAAGTCTTGAATGTTTGTGTCATAGACTGACATCTGAGACATCTGCTTCCTGACTTCTGGTTAGGACTCTAACACACCTAAGTATACTTCCACATCTGTGATCATTCATACACAGATCACCTCTCACATTTGGCAACTTATCACCTAGGCTCTAAATCATCCTATATTCTAAAAATTGCCTCTATAACATCTCCTTAGTTATCTCCTACACTACTATTCCTTAATCACACTTCCAACTACAGACTCAGTATATAAGACTGAGTAGATACTCTGTAGTCTTCAGTTTGGAAATCAACTAAGAATACAACTAAGACCTAACTAAGAATTCTCATCTCCTCACTTCTCCCTGATTATCTGAAATTATGACTATGTGGCAGACAGTGGGTACAACACATAAGTGTTGTTGTTCATTTGTCTCATGCACTTTTTGCTTTGTGTTCTCTCTTCTTATTCAATATCACATTCCTTTCCTTTCCTTTCAGACTTACTTATTTCCTTATATAATGTTGGACTGTACATCTCTATTCTAGGTATATACAAATATACAAGTTTTGTGCTATAAAGACTAAGTTACCTCTATTCTAGCTATAGCTGCTTTGACTCAAGTTCCTCATTCAACAATAAGTTGAGACCAAGGTCATTATCTAAAGTCATGTTGCCAATCCACAGATAAGCTTCCAAGCTTGATCTACAATCTGGATACTTATCCAATCTTATAGATTTCCACATCTGTTCCTCAAATAAGTTTTTATACTTGATCCAACTTCCTTCTCATGTGACTAATCATGGATATCTGCTTGAAGTGAGTTCTGCTCATTCTAACAGCATCCCTCTTAACAGTACTCTTAATAGTCCAATCCAGCCACATCTATCCTAATCCATGGATAATGTTTCCTTTTCTATTTGTGTTTTCTATTCTCTTTTAGTGTAGATCACAATCTCTATTCTATCTTAGATATCCTCGTTAGACTCTCAACAACTTTATGAATCTCTACTCTAGATATCTGAGAATTACTTAGAACCAGAGTAACTTACTTAGCAATCTTTATTCTTAGATAACTATCCTATGTAGTATACTTAGTATATAAGATAATA
>Ga0157363_1004126_pt1 | contig 13326 bp, 7 predicted proteins | sample AttsexASBM1_FD_111477 | JGI IMG/M metagenome (GOLD analysis project Ga0157363, IMG submission 111477) | Fungus gardens microbial communities from leaf cutter ant in Ribeirão Preto, State of São Paulo, Brazil - Atta sexdens ASBM1 | ecosystem: Host-associated > Fungi > Mycelium > Unclassified ...
TTCTGAAATTTCCTGCTGCTACTGCTGCCGCTGTTATTACTGCTGCCATTGGACCTTCCAATAGTTTTTCGCGACAATTGTTGCTAACGAAAATGACAATATGCGTACTCTTAAAGACTATTATAATGGAAATAATACATAATAAATTGTAAGCCATAAGATCGACCAATCACAGTCGATTGATGCGAATGGAAGAATCGAGTCTGGTTGGCCTTATTTTTTACAGCTTACGACTTATCACAATATTAAGTACTATTGTAGGTGGCCCTTCAAGCCTGTTCTACAATTGTGTAAGCATAGTTGTATAAGTTGATCAATCATAGTCAAATATTATTATAATTATAAGAAGAATATTCGACTGTGATTGATTAAATTTACAATCATTTGCAAGTGCACTTACGCAATTGTAAAATAGAGTGGCACACAAAAAGACTTAAGTAAGACATAAGCAATAAGGAAATTAACATTGGATTTGCTACTACTTACTTTATGGCCTTACAATCTCTACTGGTTGGCCAATTTACTCACGTTTTATTGCTGTTTTTTATATCCATGGTCTTTAAAATTCATTAATTTTAATTTTTAATTTTTTGAATTGGCGATTTAAATCCGTTATATTGCATGTTAACCGAAGAATTGACTGCGGAAAATTTACATATTATACATATTATATATATAATATTACGCTTTCTTAATTGGACACAATTATGAAAAGAAAAACTTTATGAGACAAGATGTTGAAGTCTTATTAATGCTCGTTTCCATCCATCAAAATAGATAACTTTAATCTTGATTAAACTCATACTTCATCTTTTTTGGTTCTAACGAAATTGGAAAAATATGAAGAGTAAAGTTGAATCGAGATTAAAGTTTATCTACATTGATGGAAATGGCATAAATCTTTTGATATTTTTATCAGCGTTAAAGCAATATAAGGAATTTGATAAATTTTTAAATGAATGGACTTATAATTTTTTTTTAGAAAAAATAAGGTTGCAATCAGATTTTTAATTACTTTATATCTTCATGATAATTGTTAAAGTTGCTAAATATTGTTCTATATAATAATCACGATAAACAATTTATTTGTTACAGTCGTTGCAAAGTCGCTATTTTTACGCTGGAATGTGCATAGCGGATACCTCTTCATTCAAGTGAGCTAGGCAAGTTCACGGTCGCTATTTTCGGCAGAGAGCACAGAACGGGATCGAAGCAGAGTGGAGGCAAAAGAGAGCAGAGGAGCCGGGAGGAGTCAGCCGGCGAAGTAGAGGTAAAATATAGAACTGCCACCTGTTCGACTGCGCCGCTAGCGCATTGTGCCGCGGGCTTTTTCTACCGTGAACCGAAAGATTATCATTGCAAACCCGGACTCGTAGGTTTCACGTTTATATCCCGACTCTTCGTGAAACTTAATTGAAATCCAGCATGAAAATGCATGGAAACGTTTTAACAACATTAATTACGTCTTTGCTGATTTTCAACGTCGGTTCGTTGATTTTGATAATAAGACCGACTACTCGACGAGTTTGATAGTTACTAAATCCAATAAGAATAAGAATAGGAATCGCATTTGCATTAATTAATTATTAAAATTCAGTATTTTTAAATGCTATACGTTAATTATCTGAGTTTTTCAATTTAAAAGGCATTCAAATATTTTTGCGCAGTTGCAATATTATCGGTGACGTCAAATCTCTTACTTGTTTCAACTTTGCAATTTACTACATTTTAACATATTCCTCCCAAGGAAATGTTACGTACCATGAATGTAATCATGAACGTCTGTTATCGCCTTTAATTAATCGCGTTCGCTTGTCGATTTGCTTCTTGAGCGAGGACACACGTCCCGGATTATGCGTCGTACTACTTTCGTTTCTCTCGTTTCCTCTTCCCTCTCTTTCCTTCTGTATTTCCATCATTCCCAGCACTCCAACAATTCTCCACGCATGGCCTGCCACGTTTTTCGTGCCGTTCATGCCTATTTTCCGGCGAGCGATTCGGTCGACGACGCGATTTTCCCGCACGCGGCATATTTCCCTCGCTGCGCGCCGGATACATCGGCAAACAATGTATTGATTTACTTATGTATAACCAGTGTCATTGATAGTGAGCATGAATGTATCTGAATCTTACGATATGTACAGAAAATATAATACAAATAAAATTATCAAGAGAAGTTTCGAAATGTGTGTATGTGTGTGTGTGTGTGCGCGCGCGCGCGCGCGTGTGTGTGTGTGTGTGTGTGTGTGTGTGTGTGTGTGTGAATTACGATAATACATATCATAATAAAATAAATTTGAAATATAAATTATTATCATTATAATTACTGCAATTGTTATTTAGCTAATTAATATTTGTTAACTCTTAAATTATTTGTTGTTTACGTATAAAATAGAATGAATTATTTCATCACAATTAAAATTAAAATGCGAATTATAAAGATATATATTCGTTAAGACAATCGATTCTAAAAATATTCATACAAGTATAAATTATTTAGTAATTTTAAGAATTAAAAGAACAATTATATATATCTTCCTTATTCGACAAGTATTCCAAGAATTAATTACTCAATGAGAACACGGAGAGTAAGCAGATTAGATGAAGCTTTTTCTCTTTACTTTCACTACTATACTTCGAGGACGAGCTCCTCTCTCGCTTTCTCGTATTATCAACGTGCGTATCCTGCGTCTTCCGGTGCACTATACGCGTTCGATACGCACATCGCGTTTATATATATATACACACAACGACAATCTCGTGTACTATTCTCGAATGTAGAGTTGTCCTGGCAGGTTGGTTCTCTTCTCTCTCGAATATCTGCACGTGGATGCGGCGTTTGTGTGCAGCACACGCGCACATCCGCACACTTCCTCGTACACACGTACACCAGAATACAAGTACACCGTAGCGGCCGGGGTATCTATCGGGTCTTCTATTGCAACAGATGCCTGTTGCTACGCGGCCCGGGCGACGCTGTCACGTTTTCGGCTTCTCCGCTCCTCGAACTTGTGCTCGCTGCCTTTGCTCGTGTCCCTCCCTCGCCTCGCGTCGCGAGTCCCGCTGTTACTCACCGAGAAGCGTTTTTCGCCCTTTTTGCCACGTGATCGGGCATTGACCCTATCCCCGACGCAGCTCGGGGGTGGAAAGCACGAGGCGCAGCAGCGACGACGAGGCAGCCGCTTCTTTCCCCTCTCATTTTTTCCTCCCTCCCCCCCCCTCCCCCTCTCTCTCTCTCTTCTTTTTTTCTTTACGGAAGACAATACTTTCGAACCAACGAAGCGATAACAATCGTGATCTCGGGATAAATGGTACTAATCGGTGATTAATTGATTGTGTAGTTTACGCTCGAACAGCCTTTACGGTTTTACCGGCAATTCGAGCGTCGTTAATTATGCGAAGTGGATCTTAGAAAGAACGAAGAAACAACAGGGAAAATATAGTTTCTTCTTTCATGATAAAACGACTGATGTTCGAGAGATCGAATTATGTCACGTCTATTATGTCATAAAGTAATTACCAAATATTAATTATCAAATATTAATTACTAAGTGTTAGATAATAGTTAAGCTGTTGATGTATGTGTTGATGTAACGAATGTTACTTCATACTTACTTATTAGTTACTTTAACATATCAATATTGCCGAGCAAGCCCGCAAAATTTTACCTATCGAAAATTACTTGTGAACAGTCATGCGCGTTACGCTAATATATTTAGAATTTCCGGAAGGGGCGCTCCTCTTACGCAATACTATGGAAATGGATCGGAAATAAAACAGAATCCAGCGCTCAGTCGGAAGACACAACACACTTTTACATGCACAATAGTATTTCATTGTATATTGTTATCGATTACATGTAATGTTGAGATCGCACAGTTTAGATCACATTTCACGAGAATCTCTTTTGTAATAATTATGTTTACATACAAATATTACATACATTCTAAATATTGTACAGATAATTAAGAGAATCCTCTTAACTCACTGCAGTTATTAAGCAAACGTATTATAGAGAGGAAATGTTATAATAGAAAAATATTTTTGATTATTATAATATTTTCCTCGCTATAAATTTTGCTTAATAATTGTATTGAGTTAAAAGGATTCTCTTAATTATCTGTACAATATTTTTACTATGCCTAACAAAGATATCAATTATTATGACACGTATGAAATATCGTGCGATCTGCTATTGTTTTTTCTGTATAAATTTTGTTATTATTGTAGTTATTACGTAACGCTTATATTCTTTATGACATATTTTATCATATATATCTCATCATGATTTCATGATATGCGGATGAACTAACATATCTGCATCTCTGTAATATATTATACTTTGAATATGATGCTTGTGACGTATAATTTTTCTTTATCTAAAGTTCGAATTTATTTCGATAAATTTGCCAAAGACTATATAAGTTAAACTTTTATAAGAAAAATATTAAATGAAGAAGTTTGCCTTTACACGATTTTATCGAATATTCAATAGATTGTACAATTTATTTATGTTTAATAAATTTTAATAAAAAAAAAATTTATTAATTTTTTGGAAACATTCTAAATAGATAATTTTATCATTTTACAAATTTCCGTTGACGAATTTGTCCCAGAGAGATTAATACGCAAGCATGCTTGAACATGAGATCAAGAAAAAGGATCACCCGCATTAGATGAAATCGAACGTGTCGTTCAGCGGCGTCTTGGCGGAATACAGCCTGCGCTAAGGGATCAAGCCGGATCATCCTTAGTCGAGCGATGCAATCTAAGGAACGGGCTCACGTTTCGAGATCGGGCGCGTCCGCGCGCGCGAGAGAGAGAGAGAGAGAGAGAGAGCTTTCCGCTTCTCATTCGGTTCCGCTGCTGAAGCCGTCGCGCCGGATCTCGCCGGGATGGGGAGAAAGAAAAGAGTGTAGCGTCCCGCGTGCGTAATTAAGGACCGAACGATGGGTATGGGACGGAAAAAGAGAGGGCCGGAGGAAGAGAGAAGACGAAGGGGCGGTATTTGAGAAGGGGATGTATGGGGGTTTAGACATCGATCGGGCTGGACATGTGTGTCAGCGTGCACGTGCACGCGCGTCGTACGTGTACACATAACTACCACATACCGCGCTGCCACCTGGCCAGTCCCGCGTGGGCAGGATGGTGCGAGTCGCCGTTAAGGGCGCGGGTGAGAATGAAGCAGGAGACGCGGGGAGGAGGGTATATATAACGGATATAGAGCCGTACGAGGCAGAGGGATGGGATCGAGGGTGGTTCGGTTGGCCCGAACCTACCCTAAATCGAAGAAGCATGGGACACACCCTGGAAGAAAATGGGAAGTGGGGTAGTTGGCGGGTGGCCGGGCAAGGATGGGATACCTCTGCACAGTCTCTCTCTTTCTTTCGTTCTCGTTCTCCTTCTCTTTCTCGCCTCGGTCTCATCCCTCGTTCTCTCCTCCCTCGTACTCGATGCTCTCCTGCAGCCTCATCCTCCTCCCTCTTCCACCTGCCGACCCTGCTGCTCATCCTCCTCCACTATCCCCCTCCTTCCTCCGATATCTTATTTCGTTCTCTCACCCTCCTCTCGCCACGGGCAAGCCGTCTCACCCCACCGAGCCGGCTGAAGGCGCCCGGTTGCCCTCTCGTCCCTCATCCTCCGCTCCCAATTCCGCGCCTTCCGCCATCGACACGCCAATGAGGGCCACCCCGCGACAGGGCAGGTGTGCGAGCCACAATGGAAGACGCTGTACAGCCGCGGTGAAAAGAGAGGACCAACGGACTCGCGAGTGGCCGCGAGCGAAAGGGCGAAAGGATCCTCTCTCGTTCAACGGAGAAAGAGAGAAAGGAGATCGTTTGGAGGAAAAGTCTATGAACGGAAGCGAGAGAGCGGAAAAGAACGGAGATCGAGAAAAGTAGAAAGAGAAAGAAGGCGGAAAGAAGACATGAGAAAGAGGAACATTGAAAAAAAGGATAGAATAACAACGAGAAAGGCTAGAAAGAAAAAGACAAAAGAAGAGATCGAAAGAGAGAGAGAGAGAGAGAGAGAGAGAGAGAGGGGGAGAGAGAAAGGAAGGAAAGCAAGACGGAAGGAAGGAATAGGTGCGCACGAGGTCGCGGAAAAGAGAAGCCAGAACAGGACAGTGAGAGGCGGCAACGCCCATTTTTTGATAAGCTAGTTACCCGCCGCCACCCTGCCGCGAAAGGGGCAGAGGGTAGCTCTCCGGCACAAGGCGGCAAGAGGCGCGGCGGCAGGAGGTTGAGTTGGCCGAAGGGCGAGGGACAGGGCGGGGGGGGGCAGATAGGAGCGAGGAGAGCGGCACAGGGGGAGGAAGGTTGGGTACGCGGCGGGTGTCGGGTTCTACAGAGATCAATAACTGCATAAAAATAAAGTGAGGCTCTGGCCCGCTACCTTTAACCCACCGCCTCCCTCCGAGTTCTCCACCTTCACCTTTTCCTCCACTTCCGCGGCGCCGACGGCGGCGGCGGTGGCGACGGCGGCAACGGCAACAGCGGCTGCCTCGTTCTCCTTCGTTCGACGCTCCTCCCCTCCGCGTCGTCGTTGCTTCTCGCTACGCAGCAACGTCTTTCCTAGCACTATGCTATCCCCCCTCGCGCCCACCCTGTGTGCCGTCACCCCAACCTCCCGGCCTCCCGCCTCCAATGAGGATCCGGAGGTTATTGCCTGTATTTTCTTAAGGGATGAATTCTCCGCGAGGACCGCTACCGCCACCTTCGCCAACTTTCTTGTCGCGAGGAGGGGTGAGAGGGCGAGTAACTGGAAGTTGGGGGTCGTGCTCGCAAGCGGACTAGATATAGGTGTCGGTGGTCGGTGTAGTCCGTTTCCGGTATATGCGCTCGTTAAGTTTTCGTCATGTTCGCAACGATGCGTGACGGAGGGGGGGTTGATCAATTTTCTGATGGAGATGTCGTGCCGGATGGATTGCGTTGTCTGCAGGCTCACGCGTGACACTTCAGACACGTGTCGCGATGTATGATTGAGGGTTGAGGGGATGGAGACAGAAAAACAGGAAAAGTTTGTTTTTGGATATTTATCGAGGGTAATGTGTCTCAACCATTTGTTTCGGTGATTGATTAAACGCATCTGTATAACATGTAAGACATGCGCTAACAATAATATTTCGAACTCAAAATGTTTACGAAATTTCTGATCGATGATATGCGAATCCACGATGCCTTCGGGCATTGCAGCGATATTTTTTTAACGTTTATACGTGTACAGGCATACGATATATAGAAATATATATATATATATATATATATATATATATATATGTATATATATATAGAATATTTGCAAACATCACGGAAAACTTAAACGTTCTTTGTTTTCAATTACAAACTATTTTAGCTACATTTTTTTTACAAGTACAAAGAAAGAGAAAGGGTTTTTTTAAGAATATTCAAAGATTTTCAATAGAAAGTGTCAACATTTTTAAATAGTTGCTAGATTTTTTGAAAATTATTTTATATAAATTTTTCATAAAATATTTTCTTCTTTTATAACAAATTGTGTCCTTTTTTATCTACCATATATACTTGCAATGCGCAAATCGCACAGCCGAACGAATCACGATTCTGAGCGTTTCGAAAGCAACAAGTACTTAGATACGATCCCTCCGTAGAAGACCTAAAGAGACCTTGCGAGGGGAGTTAAAAACAAAGTTGCTATTCTCCAGCGATACTATGATTACGTGTTCAATAATGAATCGTTATTGTCAAAGAGGGACTAGCTTCGACAGGCTTAATCGTTTCTTGCGATTGCAAATAGATACACTTATTAACGTTGTAGCAATATTGTAAAGACTGATTCATATTTTTTTAACTTTTGAGCGATTGCAGTTTATAAAGAGGATTTTTTTTAGTAAATCTATTTAAATACATTAGTTCATTAAAAACAAACGTAACATATTTCTTTCATATATGTCGAGAATAATTTTTCTGCTATTCGTTTCTGCTTTTCGTAAATTAAATTTCGTAAGTGCAATTAGATAAAATTCATTATTTAGATTTTATATAAAATAGATTTTATATATAAAGCTTGCTTGCTATATAAAGCTTTACAAAGTTTCGATTGGATTTTCTGATTCGATTTATCTATTAAGATGTTCGATATCAAAATTTAAAAATCCGTGAAAATATGCTATTTAATTTTAGCAAATCATTTCAGTATTTTAATGAAAAATGTATAGGACATTTGTTAACGTAATTGTTAAGATTATAATAAATATATAAAAAAAATATATATACGCCAAACGCGTATGAAATACCTTCAGATATATAAAAATTGTTAACGGGTTATGAATGAAAAATTCACTTGAAGGTTGAAAATTCACCTGAGGTTTTTGATATATAAAATGTAAAAGGTAAAGCGTTTTCATCTTCTCGGAAGATCAAGTATCGTTTCGAAGTAATTACTGGCGAAGTAGTTCCAAGAGGCTCGCTGCTATCCGTGTTTCCTCGAGCGGTTGTTCCGGACTTCCTGCCCACGAAAGCCGCTCATCCATCGAACGGCACCTTCTGCGAAAAAGAAATTAGACGCGCGGCGATTTCCTGCGAGCGAATGGGCCACGTTCGCGGAAACTATACGCGCTTTTTCTTCTCTCCTCTTTTTCCGGACGCTTATCGTTCAAAGAGCGAAAGCAGAAATGTACGCGCACGCATACGTACACGCATGCATCTCGCATTCAAGCCCCTTTCGGGAGGCCGCATCGACCACTAGGAACGGACAACAGTCTTCTTTTACGTACGAAAGTAATTTTGCAGACCGTTCGCAATTTAGTAGTGCGGTAGGATGGAAGGTAGATGACGAAGGGGCGGTTGAAAAGAAGAGATAGGGAATAAATAGAAGAAGGTATCTGTTGTTGGCGTCACGAAATAAGCACGCATTTTTCGCAAATCAACATGGTACGTATATCAAGACAAAGATACGTACCAGAATGCCTTTACAGGGCCGACAGAGACTTGGTACAAAGTAGTTGTATGGTTAACCGACAAAAAATCTAGTGAAAGATAACACGGTGCATCGACCACAGAGAAAGAAGTAAGAAAAGAGATAGAGAATTGAATCGCTGTGAATTCACAGATTTAGCTTTGTCGTTGGCCGCGTGATTAACTTATTTGTAGCTAAATTAAGAAATATCTCTGAATTTCATCTCGAATTCGGATGAAATTTCGTAGGCATACATAGCGGCAAAATGTACATTTTTTATTTAAATTATTTATTTTTACCTAATTGTTATCTAATATTAAGTTTATATATTTTGTTATTGCTTTATAATATATAATTTATATTAGCTATTATAAACCACCAACTTTCATCTTTCCAAAAACATTTGCGTAAATTTAATATTCAAAACGGAGAAGATTTTTTTTATAAACATACGAAAGTAAAAATTAATAGAAAAATTATTAATTAACATTTCTTTTTTAATAAGAAAATATGTATTCATTTTTGATGAATAGATTATAATGACAGACACAATTAGGAAATTATATTGATCTTATTTCTTGTATTAAAAGTACGTTTTGTCGTATTGTTAAAATATGCGAGGGAGGCACGATCGCGGGAAAAATTTTTCAGCCCTCCCTTCGAGATAAGTACTTGTGCGCCTGGTGTGTCTCGAAAGGGCTAAGAAGGAAAGAGGGATCTCGTCACCCTTGAGTCTACGCATAGTGCTCGTACATAAATCACGTAGTAGGGGTAGGTCAGTATACGGGCTATCCTCGGAGGGTTGAAACTTTTAGGAAGGGAGCAGTCTGCGAACCGCTCGAACACGCAAATTTAGGGTGGGTCGTCTCCCTTCGTGAGACACATAAGTTCGCTCCCGTTATATGCTTGAAAACTGGTGAGTACGTTCGGGAAAAAACGATTTTGTCTTGGAAAAAGAGAAACACATGTGATATTTCTACTATTAAACCATACCCACAATTTGCACAGATTATTATCTATTACGTACTCTTTTTAATTATGAAAGGATCAAATTGTTAAAGTTAAAGCAGAATTTAATAGCTTCCGTTTGAAATATATTTTTATTATTGTATTATATTACAACTAATATTTAATTCATATTGTATTATATTACATTTGCAGGATAGCTGATTTATCCATTAAAAATATTTTTTATTAAATTTTTATTTTGCAAAAAGATTAATGTAATGTACATTTAGAAATTACATTTGTGATTAACATATTTCGGTAATATTAAAAGTTATAAAGATTCTCTATAAAAAGATTAATATTTTTGTAAACTGAATAATATCTGTAGAGTCAGCAAAAACCGCTACTTTAACCTTTTTGATGAAAATAATGTTTGCAAGCTTCAAATGCTGGATAAAGCTACGTAAAGTTATATCTTTTCGCATAAACCGAATAAATTGCTCGGCTCATACGATAGAAAACGGTAAACAGAAGTCAGTTGCAAGGGTGAAGTGATAGTTTTTAATTTCACGCCATGAAACGGCCCTTTTTAATCAATCTTGTACGTCTCTTGTTTTCTGTTATAGCGCTTTTACGAGAAATAACATCGTTCGACAAATAAAAATATTCGGTCATGCTTCCGCCGCGGATTTAATAAAACATTTATTTACAGTTTATCACGAATAGAAAAATTGCCGCGTTGGTATTCGAGAGATAGAGAGAGATTTTAGCAGGCTAGCGTGTTCGCCCGAAAATAATGCAACTCTTTCATCTGTCCTGGATTACACTGTCGACACTCGTCCAAAAAAAGGCACGCATTCGTGACAGGAGCGTGCGGTGATGTGTGGAAAAAAACAAACAATACCACAGTTTTTATGATTCATTCAACGATACTTTTTTTCTTTGTCTCGTAGATTAAAAATCATGTTTTATCGTTTTCACTCGCAATATGCGCGATAAATCACAACAAACACTAAATTTTAAAAAATAAGCTTATATATATATATATATATATATCGTGTTCATTGCGCTGCTGTAGATAAATGACACAATACATTACAAAATTGAACAGTATCGTATCAGTAACAGTAAAATTAAAATATTTTCATTAAAACAAGTTTTTAGAAATAGAAATTAAATTATTAAATGAAAATTATTCTCGTTTTATAAAAGAATGAATCATTAATAAAATATAAATATATATATAAATGATCCATTGTTTCTTTTTTCTAAATGAAATCGAGCATTGTAAAAAAGGACTTACGGTACTATTCCATTAGTATATAAAATATACTATAATTGCGAAGAGTGTCTCGCTATTCGATATTAGCCAAACGGAGCGACGCTACCACAATGATCATTGTTAACGGATCATTACTGGAAAAGTGCTCTCCTCGTTTACACTTGCTTTGCGCGGCATCATGCCGATGCGTTATCGTAAAACAAACTACGCTTTGGCGACATTTACATTGCGCGATGGCAAAATAACAATTACGTTCCCGTTGGCCGACGAGGCGATCCCCGAAACTACAGCGAAATGTGATTAGAGTACGTAGATGGGTCGCGCTGTAAACCTACCGCGTGTTATTTCAACGAATTTGCGTGGAAGTTGTTGAAATTTCGAACAACTGATGACCGCTGTTATATGGACTGTTATTGACGAAATCGTAAATTAGTAAACTTTATTATGCTTTCTACGCGCGTGTTGTTGCCTATTATGGCGGTATTTCAACAGGATCGTTGTATTGTTGTATTATTACATTTAGATGTAGAAATTTTTTAAGAGATAAACTAAAAAATATACTACTTCTTTTAAGAGTTGGCTATGGTTATTTAATTATTTAACTAATCATTCAGTTAAGTGCTATTGAATTTATATATCGTATTATATAACAGATTAATTAAAATATTTTTTATAAAAAATATTATATAGGCAAAGTTATTTATCATTTTTTTATACAAAAGACTATAGAAACTTTTTAGTTAAATTTAATTAATTTTTAAAATTGTATTCAGTTGTAATCGAGCAAAAAGGAGAATAAAATGTTTATTTACATTTTTGCGATTTACTGAATGACACACGCATGACAGGTCGAGATTCTATTGTGGATAGGTTCTTGATTGTCGACGAAGAAAAAGAACGTCCCTGCTAGCGCTCGATGTTGACGAGAAAAAAAAGGTGTGTCGATACAGGTCGTTGAGCAACATCCCATAGGACCCTAACCCGGAAGTAAAGGCGTGCATACGCATCCGCGCGGCTGGATAACAAATCGGCCATGGCGCTAAGAGAGAGACAGTAAAACTTTTCCTCAGAATTTTCCCGACGCATTATTGCCGATCCGTTTTGTGTGATTTTTCGCAAAGATGGGCGGCTTAATGCGTGTGAAATCTGAACTTCGCGATACTCTTAGTCTCTCTCATTTTTCGCAGCGGAAAGTGACACGTGTAGCGTAATAGCTTTTACGATACGATAGTTTCGAATACAATTAACGATAAAGTTCTTAGATCGATTATTATAATATACGCTGCTTGTAATATTAATGTTTATTAATATTACAAAAATTCAGCAAAACATTTTCGATTATGTCGAGAGACGTGATTATTACAGTTAGTTATTAAAAAATTAATTTTTTATGTATGTAATAATAAAACGTTTTTCTTGTTTATTTTAATTTCGCCAGACAGCAAGTTTTTGTGCTCTTGACTACGTGCGTACACAAATTGTCGGAACATGACAGACTCATAGAGGGATATCGCAGGATATGTATGGAAGAAGGAAACAGGAATGGCTGGTAAAGAATGAGACAGAGCTATTGAAAAGGGTTGCAACGAGTACAATACTTTTACGTAACGTCAATTTGTCTACTCGTATACGCATTACATAGATCCGTGCATCGATATACAAAAGAACTCGCGAATAAATAAACGTTTTTAATTATCGCTTGAACGAGACGTTTCAATACATATATTGAATGCTGCTAAATAGTATATTCGATAATTTATTCTACCAGACGTAATCATATCTTAATTAATATTAATTATGATACTTTTGGAAAACGTTAAAAAATAGAGATGAGAATGAGAAATTAATTTTTAAATAAATTAACTTTTTTTTTTAATGGTAGATATATTATGTAGAATAGTTTTGTATGTTCTCTCTTTTTACTATACTTACGCTTTATAAATTTTATTTTTCATGCTCACAGTCTCTTTGTTATCTTTTTAATCTTTGATCGTCTCGGGAGAATTTTCCTCAAGATGGAAATCAGCGGTCAGTTACATTTTCTTAAGAATGTTCATCACTCTTAATCGACAGCTTCAGAAAAATATTGCAAACAACTCGACAATCGCTCGCGGCAATAAGAGGCGAGTAACAAAATGAATTTCACTTGGCGGTACCTAAAA
>Ga0157363_1004127_pt1 | contig 13325 bp, 6 predicted proteins | sample AttsexASBM1_FD_111477 | JGI IMG/M metagenome (GOLD analysis project Ga0157363, IMG submission 111477) | Fungus gardens microbial communities from leaf cutter ant in Ribeirão Preto, State of São Paulo, Brazil - Atta sexdens ASBM1 | ecosystem: Host-associated > Fungi > Mycelium > Unclassified ...
AAAGATATATATATATATATATATATATATATATACATATATATATATATATATATATATATATATATATCTAAAACATTAGACTGATATATTAGATTGAAAAAGGTAAAATAACAAAAGGATTTCTATCTGTGATGTGTTTGCATTATTATTGAACAATCATTTTTGCAGAACTGCTTTACAGTTTAACGCATTAATTTTTAATTCACCCCAAAGAAGTTACCAATGACAATGTTTCAAAGTGACCACGCCAAGTTTAAAAGCATGAAAAAATATAAACAATTTGGTTTTCCCAGAACAAAATCGTGTAAAGTGCGTAAAATAAACATTTTCACATACGTGCACAAACGCAACGCGTATAAAACACGCTGTTCATTTATTATCTCTCGCAAAATATATCCATTTTAATGGACTTCAAATTAGCGCGCTTGTATTATATGCGTTGTCCTCATATACTGCGCGTTTTAAAGTAACTTGGTCCAAAACGAATATTTATTAGATACTTAAGCTACAGTCAGCCGGCATTAAGACTGCATACTAGAGATTAAAGTATTAAATTTAAAACATAAACATTTTAATTTTATTGAAATTAATTTTTAATACTGTAGAAAAATATTTCCTATTGTTGTAAATTGAAATAGATGTTATTTTTGCAAAATTTCAACGGAAATATTTTCTACATGCTAATATCTTTACTACATGCTAATATCTCTACTAAACTTTTATAAGTTAATGTTTTTTTTATGTCATGTTTACATTACTCCTTATTTTTTACATATTTTTTATCGCTTAATGTTATTTGTAACTTTTAGTTACATTTCTGTTTTCGCGTGCGACAAAATCAAAATTCATTGAAATAGTCTGTTTTGAAATCTGATATAAATTGTCAGCATCGAGATTCATTCATTAATTTGGACAGATTGTTGGTAATAAATCATACTGAATAAGAAAATCGGGAATGAGAGAACTATAGCGTTCTCTCGTTCTCTCTCTCTCTCTCTCTCTCTCTCTCTCTCTCTCTCTCTGCACTTAAATCTTCACAATACATAAAGTAACCCTTTCTTAAAATCTGACATGCATGAAAATTGTTAACCTCTCATAATACAAAGTCAGAGACTAGGAAGTTAAAGAATTCATTTGTATTTGAAATAATAAAAATATTGCATTTATAACTTCTTCATTCAAATTGGTCTAGAAAAGTTCAAATATTGTACAACGCTTTAGGTAAAATAAATCAAAAAACTGACTGTCAAAAGGAGATCTATACTGCCTGTAATAAATCTTCTGTAGTTACCCTTCAGTGTTCCATCCATTATTCAACGTTACCAGTTACCACCATTGCCCACATTACCGATGTTGCACGAATCTAATTGCACCCTTCCCTCTTGCTCTTTGCTTATGAAAAACTTCAGTTTATATATTGTAATTCTATAAATAAAGAATATATAATATATAATTGTATAATATATAATTGTATAAAAAATATTTCCCTAATAATAATAAGTATAAATTTTAATCAATCGTTATTTAAATTTATTTATATTTAAAAAAATTTTTTTATATTTGTTTATTTGTATACAGTTCTTCATGATTCATTGTGTAGTCAATGAAAGATACATGAATGTTCGTAATAGATAATAGTTATATTTACTTTATGAATTTCGAACGTTATTTTATAATATATGTCATTATTTTGCAATTTTAATTATAAATAGAAAACCTTATGATATAGTAATTGTTAATTTGTTGGCCACAATTTGTACTTAATTTTTCTTTTAACAAAAATATCAAGATATTAAATAATTTCAAATTATGTGTGATTTTATTATGTGTTTATTATGTGTGATATTATTAACAGAAAATCCAATCTAAATCGACGAACTATATATATAATACAACAATATCTATTCATTAATTTATGTAGATAAACACAAAGAATTGTTTTTTTTTACAATTGTTATAACAGCAATTGCCAAAGTCTCCAAATTTATCTACTTGCTAAAACTTATTTTATCGAGAAATTAATTTTCGGAATTTTATAAATTATAAGTAAAGTGTACTTGATTTAGAATATAATAATACACTTCACATTTATAACATTAACAATTTCATTTCAAAGAAAAATAGTATTTAAAATAATTAGATATATGGTTTAATATATCTTCTATATATGATTTAATATATCTTATTTTTAAACAAGAAAATCTTAATGCAAGTTTAAAAACTTTTTAAATTGTTTATAAAATTTGTTCATTATATGTTATTTATTATTTAAAAAAACCTTCATAAAATAATTATTAAAATTTTATAGAATTTTTTTTCATTTTATTATCGAGGACTTATAAGATCTGCGTAGAAATTCAGTGCTATTTATGATAGATAAGACATGAGATAATTTCTTAAGAATTTTAAATGATTAAAAATTATTGAGATACAAAATACTTACATTTCCTATAACGCGCCCATTTAATATACTCTTAATTGTACACTAAAATATATAAAAATTAATCAATCAATTTTCCTTTAATTTTTACTCAGAATTGAAAAAAACGGAAATTTCTTAAAATTAGTTCATGTAAAACAGAAAAATATTAATAACAGAAAAATTGACTATAATTGTCAATAATATAATGTAAAAACTTTTTTATACTTTTAAATAACACACAGTTTATCATATCTTCAAAATAATATTCTCCGTTAAATAATATTCTTTGAAAATTATATGTATAAATCGTAGTGCACAATTGTAGTGAAGTGTCATTGTTTCCTCTTGAACAAGACCGCTTGAACAAGACGCATTAGCCTTGGAGGTCAAGAAACGTGTGCAGCTGCCGGACCAGATCACTTGTACGTGGTGGGGTAGTTTGAACACGTGCGCGTGAGAATTTACGTCGTCACGTAAGCGTGGCGTAGGTGGCTCGATTGGCGGAAAGGTAGTGACGAGGCCAGCATGACGAGGAGAACAGAACGTGAAAGCAGAAAGATCGTGGAAGGGAGACAGATGAAGCGACTAAAGAGAGAGAGAGACCGAGTGAGAAGAAACGAGAGAGAGAGAGAGAGAGAGAGAGAGAGAGAGAGAGAGACGGAAAGAGGTCGAGTGGGTACGTTAAGGAAGAGCGGAGGCGCCAAGCCACCCTTCGCGCGAGCCAGGCAGCAAGCAGGCAGCCCCTTTCGCAAAGCACCCCCTAAGCCTGGTTAGGGGCGAAGGCGGCGAGCCGCGGAGGCCACAACACGACCGCCGTCCTCATTGGTCGACGCGCTTGCTCTGGGTGGGGCTCCGGAAAAATTGGAGGGGAGAAAAATCCCCCCTAAATAGCTGCGGCTACGGCTGCGAAAAACTAGAATCCGCTCAGCCGGCATCGAGTGCGCGTCGGATTGCTTTAACATTTTACCAGTTCGTGGTGCGAAGGTGCAATCGAAACAGAACTTCAAATCAGAAGCACACAATGCTTCTTCACTAAAAGAGAGAGAAAGAGAGAAGCAGAAAGAGATATGTGTGTTTATCACTATTTGTTCGAATGTGGTAGTGAATAACAAAGAACAACAGTGATTAATCGTGTTCATTAAAGTGTTTGCACATAGGAGTTTGATTTGAATTGATAGTTTGAATAAATAACATTAAAAATTTCGCCTTTTAATCTTGACGCCGAATTTAAAAAAATGCATCTGCGGGATGGTCCGTCGGGTGCGGGGGAGCCCTTTCGATCAATCCACGAAACCGCTCGAAGATTTCATGGGGATTTAGTAACGACAGGAAGCCCCACTATCATGTGCAGCTCGTTACCGTCTCACTGGAGATCAAACAAGTCTCTTCCGGTAGCATTCAAGGTCATAGCTCTCGACGAAGTCGCGGATGGTACCCAAGTTACCATTAAAGCTGGTAACGACGAAAACTGTTGTGGCGAACTAAGGAATTGTACAGCAATCATGAAGAGTCAGGTCGCCAAGTTCAACGATCTTAGATTCGTCGGTCGCAGTGGAAGAGGTAAGCTAAGAAGAATTTATATATTCGCACATATACGACTTCCTCAAGTATCCACAAAATTTTAAGCGAGCACACTTCGCTTTCGTTTACAGGAAAATCATTTACTCTAACGATCCAGATCAACACAATACCGTTCCAAGTAGCCACGTACGCCAAAGCTATCAAGGTTACAGTAGATGGACCACGCGAACCAAGGTCCAAGTCGAGTAAGTCGATATACAAACAATGATATATTTAACTTTATCGTATTATTAGTAATTTACGATAGTTATTGTTGAAAAACAAAGTCAGAACATGAAAGTATATCGTGTAATTTAATAATAACGTTAACAATACCGAATACAATACTTATTGTAGAATTTAAGTTTAGAATAAAAGACAATATAGATATTGATTTAGAAAATTTCGGGAATTGTAAAAATGATAGAGCGTGAATTGTATTCAAAATAAATCGCATTGAAAATTTCTTCGCATCAATTCGCGAGAAAATAGTAATCACGAAATACAATTCGACAGTCCGCTGAGGGGGTGGGACTCGGATTTGATATTGTTAGAAGTGGGGGTGGTATTCAACCGACGGGTCCGAAAGTCGTCGGAAGCTCCGTGACCACCGCGGAATCCGCAAACGGGCGTCGGAGCCTCGCGGGCGTTTAATAATCCGGCGTATATCTGGTGGACCTCAAACCGCGAGGTGGTGGCGGTGCCGCTGAACGGTGCCGAGCCCTCGACACCGAGCGTCGGCTCGCACGTGCACGGGCGAGCGCGCGCACATGCACGCCGCGCAAGAGCACATGCAGCATACACACGCACACGCAGATCGACATACACACAGACACAGCGGGACCTGGCATCGTGTCAAGCCGCGAGAACGAGGTCTTCGTCGGCGGTATGCTCTTTAGCTGCTGCGTTTATTTTCCCTAAAAATGCCGCCGCGCTCCGCCAGTTGATCGTGGTCGTTGTGCAACCTACTGTAAAGCCTGTATCAGACTACCAACTCTGTAGGTCGATCTGACCGCTGATTCTGATTGCCAACCCATAATAGACCGATAACAATGAGGTTGACTCATTATAATTAGTCCGACATTATAGATCGACAGTCAGAGTTGACGGTTGGATTGATCCGCGGAGTTAAATCGGAAACACATAGGCCGGTATTTATAGACGATTCTTATTTTAAAATCAAATGAAGTAATATTTTAAGATGCTAATTGTGGCATTGTGATTGGCTTTTGACATCTTAAAATTATATTTAAGACTGTCTTAAATATAAGAGGAGAGTTTTCTACAAGCCTATATTTATTATACCTAAGCTTAAGAGATTTCCTACAATAACATCCTACAAAAACATTAGTAATCAGAAGTCAAACACTAAAAATTGACCATAATCGATAATTCTTTTCACATTCGACTGTGATTGATCAATTTCTCAGGTTAAGACTTGAAGCTTAGGCATAGGATATAGAGAGTTCATTAAATATAAGAATCAACTATGAGTATACTGAAGTGAGAAAATGATAAAACAGTAAGTGAATTGGCCAATCACAATAGAAAATGTGAAGTAACAATTACATTGGCAATGGCCTTACATTCTATTGTGATTGGCTAATTTGTTTATTGCTTACCCCTATTGCTTTACATTTTTCTACGTGTTATGGACTTCAGTAGTCTGATACGGGCTGAAGTCAAACTGTTTATTGGTCGGTACCCGGGGAAAGAAACCAGAAGGAGAGACGTGGAGGATACTAACTGGCGGCGGCGAAGGCGACGGGGAAAGATGGAACGCCTGCAAAAGAAGCCGCGTTTACGCGTTTGTTTATCGCACCGCATATGGCGGTAGCATGTGCCGCGCCACGAAAACCCGCGCCACGTCGTAATAACGGATTTTATGCCACGCTCGTATAAACAGAGATACACTAACTGCTCCTCTGGATCGCCCGGGGAGAAGCGCCGTTAATCTTCGCTTTTATAGATCTTGGGTGGCCGAGTTCCTTCTTTCTAGCGTTTATCAGTTCGTTAGTGATTTCATGTCACAGAGATTTCATTCTTTGAATAATAAGATCCTCTTGTAACGTCTTTACAATGTCTTCTTATTTCTCACAAATTTTATAACGCACAGCCCACAATATAAACTGCGAGAGAATCTGGTGGATCGTAAAACTTCAAATGTTAGCCGAGCGCGTAGATCGAAAGAAACGATGAAATCTATTTTCAACGCTCGAATCTGGTCGTTAGCGCATGTTTATATAATCGAGCATCTCCGATTTATTTTACAGATTATCAGTATAGCGCCGGTTTTCATGGACTTGGTTTACTCAGTCCCTGGTTGGATGCTACGTACTTCGGAACAGCCTGGACTTTGCCGCATCATATGTTTAAAGGTAAAATATTGCGACGTCACTGCGTTCAGGAAAGAAAGAAAGGAAAAAAAGTAGATTGAAGCGGGGGGGGGGGAATATTTCACACCTCTATGTATCGCGAACGTGTAAAAAAAGTCTTAACAGAAAGTCCGCGTTCACGAGAGAATCCGTGTTATCGATTTCGTCGAGTTCGCGACGCCTGCCGATGATTCATACTCCGTGAGCTGGACCGAGGGGTGAGTCTGAGCTCTCTTTTCCCACAACGGACCCCTCTACGGTCCCCTCGTCCCGCTTTCCCGCAGCCACGTACATCCCTTTCGTCGTTGTAACAACAATGCGACTTACTACATTCGCCCCCGCCGAACGAACGGCCGAGATTAACCGATTTTTTTTTTTTTTCCTTAGGACCATCACCCCCCGAACTATTCAATACGTCCATCGCGCCAATGTTGCAATCGTATCCAGTAGTAGACTACATCACTACTAGTTATCACGATTACATGATACCGACAGCCAATGCACACCCGATGTCACCGATCCTACTTCCGGTGAGTCCGGAACACAGAATGTCGCCTAAAACGTCACCTAAAACGTCACCCAGAACGTCACCAAAAACGTCGCCCAGAACGTCGCCCAGCCCTAGCGAATCTGGTAGTGGCGAGTCCGTAACTGAAGAGGTTCGAAGTGCCTTCGTGCCTCTTCGACACAACACCTTGCCACCCACCACCTCCTCGTCATCATCGTCGCCAGACAGAAATCCTAAAAAACCAATCGAAGGCACGAGAAACGAGTTGAAGGCACCCACCACGCTCATCTCCGAAACATACAGAAGTCCGACGCCGACGAAAATCTCACAGTCACCTGCGAAAGTCTGGAGGCCGTATTCAAAATCGTAGATTCAAGTAGCGCAAGAACGACGTTCCGAATATCTTGGAAGAAGGCTAGTGAAAACGTATACCCGTGGTGGTAGATGGGAAAGATAATGAGCATGGAATTTTTTATTAAAATGTATTAAATTTTATTTTATAAGTTTTATATATGAATCAAAATTATATAACGAATGAATCAAAATTACAAAAACACGGAAAAAGTTTATAAAAATGTGATGCATTTACTAAAATTAATCATCAATTTTTTTAATAATTAGCTTTGGGATATTTCGAGATGTGTCAAAAGACTCTTTGTCTACCATTGCGGATGCGTGTTTCAAGTTTTACAAATTCACGATGAATTTTATAAATTTTCTTTTAAAAAATTATAAAATTCTCTGAATTTTATAAATTTGGACAAATGTAATACGAATCTGTATATATACCGTGTATATAGTTCGTGGACAATAAAGTAGTTACAGAGAGATACAGATTTATCTACATTCTGTGTGTTCATGGAAAGTATATATAAATGTGTAAGTGAATACATGAGTGAAAGAGGGGAGAGAGAAAGAGACCAAAAAAGACAGAGATATTGATACTATTTATAAGCCAGAGTTTTAATGTAAATAAGTAGAAATGCAACGAGAGACGAATAAAATCGAAAGAATCCACGTAAGAAAATTTTAAACAGTCTGTCATATTTAATCACACCTTTTCAGCACACCTTTAAAGTTAAATTTAACGATCGATCACTATTATATCCTAAGAATGATCGATATCGTCGCGAGATCTATTCTCAAAAGTGTCAAAGAAGAAGTGTCGTCGAACAGTCCAGGCATCGCGAATAGAAAGGAAGAAATATGAAAGAGAGCGGAACGTCGCACTTCGTGCTGCTGCAAGGGGAATCCATATTTTTTTGTCGCGATTTAAATCTGAATGGTCGTGCCATCGCGCAATCGCTCTGTCTCTTTCGTGTGTGCGTAAGGGATCCCATACGGTGAACACAAGGGTGGAGAATGGTTTATATCGAGGGGAGTGCGTGAGATCTGTATTAGTACCTATAGGTTTGGGACATCAGCGGTTCTCAGATCTGTCGAAATAAATCTCGATGGTAGGTCAGTGGTTCTTTGCGTAGAGCACAATCGGTCGTGATGAATCGTTTGTCGCGAGATACGATTTTTCGCCAATAATTGCATTTAATTTCATTTGGCATAAAAACATGACGCAACCGCGGTTCGATAACATACGGCTCATTCGACGAGATGTCGCATGACGCGAAATGTCCGTCGGGACTGTGCTGCATCACGCTGAAACACGACCTGGGGTAAGGGATAGTTTTTTTTCTGAATTGTTCCGGTCGTGTTTGTCAACTGGTGCACAGAGTACGAGCGCAGTTAATCTCGGTGACGTCGAATAACTCAATTCTCGCATTCCGGTTGCAGGTGCGACGTGTTACGCGCGTCTCCGATATATACCTTCGGATCGAAAACGTTGCAGCGAAAAATTCAATACGCAGCTATGTAACATACTGGCAACTATGTAAAATCTTGATCAGGCCGCCTTGATTAAAAATCGCGGATCGAATCCGCGCTGAAATTTCAAAAGTGACCGATCGATCGCACAGCTTTCGGCGATCTCGCTAGCTTTGCACCAAGCTTAATGGGATTAATCCCCGGCGAGAAAATGAGAACCGCGTTGACACCCCGTAACCGTGGGGCTGTTCGTTGACGAGTAGACAACGGAACCAAGCAACCATGAAGGGTCACCACATCAACCGAGGCGAGCCGATCCAAGCCAATCCGTCGCGCGAGCCAGCCGGCGCTAACTAATGTTTGCTCAAAGAATCGTCATGTATAATTGAGTCAGCCGCGGCATGGGATGGAAAAAATCAACGGGCGGACGTGCGGATCCCCGAGCTGAATAATCGACTTTCGGTGTATATACAGACTTCCATTCGCGATTTTGAAACAAACCGCTCTTATTAGGCGAACCATTTGGTATTTTATGTGCTGCAACGTCGTGCTATCGCGTTTGACCTCGCGATCTCACAATTAGTATAAACGGAGGGAAAATGAATATTTTTCGAGATAACTACGTTAATTGCAGCAACAAAATTTACATACATATATTCGCAAAAGTTATAATAGTTCATATCTCGTGTACTTTGTCAAATATAAAAGATTCACGATGTCAAGTAAAATGTTCTTTCATTTTTAATGCAAAATCATTTTAATCGTTAGACAGCTTATTTGTTCCAATAATCATATACACAAAAATTATCATTTTTTTCCAGTGTCTTACAAAAAAAGTACAAAAACATAAAGAAAAAAAAAACTTAAAAAGAAAAACATAATTTTATTCACATATAATTCGGTTATTACACTAAAGTTGCATTTAAAAATGAATACTGAAAAAATCTTTATGATTCGAAACATTCAAATTTTGGAAAACTTTGTTTTCTGAATTATGTTGTTATTGTGGCAAATAAACGTATGTAATAAAATCGGAAGTAAACAGAATTAATTACAACAATTCTAATTAGTGAAACAGAGATCGATACAACAGGATCAACGAGAACTCTGGAACAAGCAATTGAAGTATAATGCGACGTGGAAGGAGCGGTTGATTCGCTTCGTCGACATGCCAGAGGACGTCGATCCTCTTCGCCAGTCTAGAATCGTGAGGACTCTGGTTTGAGGGTCCTAGAGTTAGGCAATCAGCGTTGATGAGGGGGTCAGGTTGAGGGGTGAAGGGCTCGGACAATTAGTAAGTACCCCGCCCACTCGCTCCTGTGTGTCGCTCTCGCCCCGGTTCACCTGCCCAACAACGCACCGACAACCGCAGCCGCTACGCATGCGAAAGAGGCTACTGGACGTGGAGCTGGGACGCTTCGTTTACGTAGATCGCGTTGTACGCACTAGATTACGCGCTCGTAAAGGTCTCTTCACGGTTGCGGAGGCAATGTCAACGCGATCGGTCGAGGCAAATCGGCGAACCGAACTGGTCCCCGTTTACGCTGCTAATACATGGTTACTGTTTGCATCATGAAAAACCACCTTTACAGAAATTTAATGCTGAAGTAGTAATACGTAGTAATTAATTTTTTATTTGGAGTATTAAAAGCAGTTGTTTAGTGCTTTTAATACTCGAAATAAGTAATTTCTAGTATCTAATTGGCTGGTATTAAATTGGATTTCTGTAATAATGCAGACAAGTATTTTGCTACAAAAATGTAAAAATATTGGAGAACATGATATGTTCAGAAATTGCAAAGATTGCAATATTTGAAAAGAGTAAATCTATTTACATGAAAAGAACGATTGAGGTATCTAATAATTTAGCTACATACAGATTTGAAAATAATTTTATCAGATCATCAAAATGATTATGTAAGACGCTCTAGCTCTGGAAAACTTTTTACAGTATTGTTACAGAGTCGAGAGTCCTACGTAATTATTTTGATGGATTCAACAAAATTTTCAGATCTGCACCTAACTAAACTTTTAGATACTTCAGAAAAACCATCCTTTCCATGTAATTTTAATGTAGAGCAAATAATTTCAATTTTTTGTGGTTTATTTATGGTTTTTTTATGAATAATAATCGAATTTTCAGATCGAACAGCACTGACAATGAGAGAATTTTTCGAAAGATACTGGGAGTACCGCAATATAATAAGCAATATAATAAAATAAAAACAAAAGCTCTTCCATAGGACTATTCAAAGAATTCTCACTGATCTTCTCTAGCGATACTCTAATTGTTCTTATAATGAAACCAAGGATTACATAGTATTTTGCAAAAGTCCGAAGAAGGTTGTACGGCGAGAAATCGCGGAAATAATAAGCCTCTTTCGAGAGGAATTCTCAACGACAGTGAAGACGAGTCTCTTCCTTCTTCTCTCGTCGTCTTCGAGAGGCGTCCCGTTCTTCGAACTAAACGTCTTTTGCTCGTGGCCATTCGAGGGCGAAGGTAAAGGCGAAAACGCGGCATCGTGCGACCTTAGGAAAAACGTTTAACGAGCTGTTTTGCATCGCAATGCTCCGACCTCGTTATCGGTTATCGACCCGCTCGCGGCTGCTGTCGTGGATTAAAGAGTACCTACCCCACCGTCACGTGTACGTCACGTAGTGCGTCCACGCACACGTTTGTTTCGCCGAGGCGCTGTTTAATCGTCGATTGGCACAGCGAGAGCCGTTGAAAAGGCGAATTGTTTCGCGGAAACCACCGATTTTCAGGCCGCGCTTGCCGCTAAATCGGCGCGCCGTCGTTTCGCGGAACGCGGATCGATCTTTCCGCATTTGTTTCCGAGAGGAAACTTGTTTTCGCTCGTAGAGAACGGGCCCGGCCGCGCTTTTGTTCCTTTGCGTGTTGAAATTTTTCACTCGCTCTCCGACCAGCCACGCAATCAAAAATTCTTTTTCTTCCATGTTTTTTCATTAACGATATCGCGAAATTACGAACACGGCACTGACTCTTAGATCGATCTTAGGGACGCTGTGAAAAGCAATAAATCGAAAAATTTTATCATACATTGCTAAACATTTTTAATCCTTCTGTCAATGCATGAATACCTATATCGAATTTTAAATAGTAAAAATTTTTATATTTTTATGTGGCTTTCGTTGTGACATCTCAAAAGCTTCACCCTTCAAACAACTATTTTGCACATATTTTACCTTTTTTTCATTTTTTGCGAAAATCTTGTAAAACACAATAAGTGATAAAAAAGTAAAAAATTGCATTGACAAAAGGGTTAAAATGGTATTCAAATATTTGTCAAATAATAATTTAAAAATAATTCGCCTATCTGTAAAAGTAACTTTGAGCTACGAAACGGCTTTGAATGACCATCTCATTCTTAAAATATCTAATAAATATCTAATAAATATCTAATAAATTAAAACAAAAAAGTTTCTTCTTCTTCCTCTCTAAAATTAATCCTGTCACAAAGACGATATGGCTTCCCCTCCAATCTTCTAATGTATAAAATTTAAAAATGATTACTAAAGGCGGTTAGTTTCAAAACTTTCTAAAATTTTAACACTCAATTACTCTTCTAATGTAACTATAAAGCTAAAATATCAGAAAAAAGGGACAAAGTATAAGACAAAGATAAGATAATTTATCAATTTATTTTATTGTCAAACTTTATGATAGTCATTCTTTGTCTATATGAAAAAATAACGTGTGAAAACCACAAAGCCTTCCTATTTTTCGATAAATAGATTCGTAAAAGAAAAACTCCAAAGAAAAACATTTGTGTAAAAATACAAAGGTTAAAAATTGCAAAGGCTTTCTAGCTCCAAATTAAAAAAATTAATTTCTTAGAATAAGACAGTAAACATACATTTAGACCAATATTAATCTATTTCCTGATTTACAATTCGTTGCACTTTCACTCAATGACTTTTAAACGCTTTCAGAGTTAAGTTACTCAATTCGAATACGAATTCACCAAGTACGCTGACCTGTTTCAAAATCCACGAAATCGGTTTTCCAATCAAATTCGTAGGTAGGTAAGTTCGGGCCGGACTCTCGGTTTCTTTTTACGAGGGTCCACTGAGCTCCCATCCAACGACAGAACGGAACTCATCAGTCCGGGAGGAAGTGGACACGTCGGAACAATTTCCTTACACTCTCTCCTTCCATCATCCTGGTACAACCCGACACCACCCCCTCGGACCAGCAACCTCGCATTCCTATCCCGTCATCGCAGCCGCTACTGAAATTCTGACCCCTCAACGATTGACCAATTTGCCAAATCGATTCACATCGAAATGAACCTACGTAATATCTCGAGTTGGCTACTCTGTCTCTCTTCCCCCCCCCTCCCCCTCTTTCTCTCTCCTCCCTCTCTCCTTCCCTCTCTCTCTCTTTCATGCTCTTTTAAATAACGAAGAAACTTGTGTCTCTCTTTTTGCAATGAAATATGCATATTATGGAGAGTCGAATGTATCGTAATATTTATGTATAAAACTGCATGTGAAAACAGCATTTCTAAGAGTTGCAAAAATAGCTGTGAAATATTTTAAAAATATAGAAAATATATTTAGCAAAAGAATTTAATCTAAAAATCAAATATATCAAAAAATTAAACTAATAATCTTT
>Ga0157363_1004128_pt1 | contig 13323 bp, 6 predicted proteins | sample AttsexASBM1_FD_111477 | JGI IMG/M metagenome (GOLD analysis project Ga0157363, IMG submission 111477) | Fungus gardens microbial communities from leaf cutter ant in Ribeirão Preto, State of São Paulo, Brazil - Atta sexdens ASBM1 | ecosystem: Host-associated > Fungi > Mycelium > Unclassified ...
AAATCCCAGTCCATTAATGACAATTTAATTGTCAATTGAATACAATTATAATTGACCTTTGATGTCAGTTCCATTCATACCGTCGGCATCAGCGTTAGTCGATGTGCACCTCAGGAAGGTTGTGCAATCGGATTTAGAGCCAAACATCATTTGGCTCTAAAAAGGAGTGATTCAATTTATATTTCAAGATCCATGATTATTTGTGTGCTCCTGGTTCGCAAGCGCTTGTACGTTTGGCAGCAAAAATTGACGGTTTTTATCCTTTCTTAGTCATTTTCAATTTTACATGGGTCGAAAATTATACTTAATAATTACATACTTAATAATTATATTCCTTTTCTATTATAAAAAGATAATTTTATTATAGGAAATAAATTTCTTTTAAGAGAGTCAGCTATCTTTCATTAAAATTTCTCGAAAACTTTTGCACAAACTATCTTGAATAATTTTTCGTCAAATAAGTTTCGTCAGTTTTTAATTAAACTTTCGTAATTCATTCTGCAAAATGGGAAAGGTGCATCCTTTCATCCAATCGCGTTTGTCCACAAAACCTTTATTCACGAGATCAACGAACTGCATCGCTTGCCAACTAATTCGCAAACCTTGCCACGAATCACAGAAACTGTCTGAGAAATCCGAAGAAGGAAAAGACGAAGGTAAAAAGGAAAGATGGTACTAAGTGGCGACGGAGAAATTTGGAAGGTAAAAGGCAAAGGCTTGAGGGAGGTTGGGGGTGCAACAAGGGGTCTGGTTACCACGGTAAATTTTGCGCTCGGAAAAAAGAGCCGTGGCCACGTTGTCAGGCCAATCAGTCGAGGGCTTTTATCGAACAAATTGGTCAGTGAACGTATGGCGATGGCGGCGGTGGATACCCCGGGACGGAGGGAGGAAGGGTAGCAGAAATGAGAGGCGGAGTGGCGACGGGGACGCCGCGGACACAAGTGGCGAACGGTGACGGGTGCGCGGGGTATTTCCTGTCAGATGATCCTGATTGGTAGTTGCCGAGCAATCCAGCGTCGACCAAAAAAGGCGAAAAAAATCGAGCGGTAGCGTAAAACAAGCACAAAAAAGGGAAAACGTAAAAAAAAGAGCGAGGAAGAGAGAGGGCGCATATATGGGCGCGCGTGTGGCACGAAATAAAACGCGCGTCGAATACATTGAATGTGCCCCTGCCGCTACCATCCCCCTCCCCCCCCACAGCATGCTCGATGGAGGCCATCGTCGGTACACGGCTCGACTTGTTAAAAATTGCCGGCGGCCGCGCGGACCACCCCCGCGCGACATTCTGTAAATAACATGGGGAATAGGAATGATCGAGGGACGAGGGCGTGGGACAGCGAAGGGGGAGAATGATGCGAGCTTTTATTTGCGGAATATTTGTCGCGCGTTATGCCCGCGCGCGGCGACGCTACGACAACACCATGTTTCATCTATCCCGTGCCGCGCGTAACGGCGTATCGAAATTTAACTAGCACGCTATAAGCGGGATGTGTGCACGTGTCAGGGCCCGCGTATTGCACGATGTACCCCGTGCCCGAACCGGCATCGCCACCCACCGCACCCCAAACCTCACGTCACCGTTGGCTGCTAGATAGTTATCCATATCGCGTTACGAATGGATGGCCCGTACCGCGGCCGCTCTAATTAGCGCGGTTCTGCGGCCATCGATTGCCGCCACCGAATGGAATAGCCATTGAAATGGCAAAACATCATCGTTACTATTACGATCGTATTACTGGAATTATACAAGTACTAGATGCGAATATCTTAGAGACAAATTATTTTATTTTGGAATAAATGTCTAGAAAGATAAGAAAAAGGGTTAAACTAAAATAACAAACAATTACTTTTAGAAACTTTGATCGAATACTTATTGGAAATACTTCATAATCATAGTTTAAAATTTTGAAAACCATCTGGATAAAGAAAATAATAAAAATTGATAGTATAAGATTTAAGAAATATAAGTTTTACATACAATATATAGTTTTATATACAATTATTTGTAATCGATCAAATTTATTTATTTTTTATAAACGGCCCATAATTGTTATTCTACGACTTGCAAGTTTACATCTAGAAATAAAAATATTACTTCTTTTTATTAAATATAATGATGTAAAATGGAGTTAAAAACTATTTTGTATGCTATTATATTCCATATGTATTTAATAAAATTGTATCAAGGAAGCATTAATGGAATAATTATGCAAACTACATTGTGTTCGCAAAAGCAACAAAGTTGTTTGTCTTTTACTATACACTGGCGTGTCTGTATAACATTTTAGAGGCTCTACATTTTTTTTTAGTTAGCATATGCATGCATTAATCAACAATGATCGACAGTAGTCGATAATTGGCTTTTGGATTAGCTTGCGAAACGTCATCGATTTTCCGATGGTGCGATAGTTATATAGGCACGCTAGCAATGATTAATCGTTCGCGCGAGTTGAAGTACAATTGTAATAATTACTGTCCCCCGCCGGGCACATCGGGAAGAAATAAATTATTCATCGCGAATTTATGGCCTTTTTATACGATACGCACGCGTTGAGAAAATCCTTAAGCGTTTTAACGATATTAATTGCAGGTACCGATATCAACGGCAAATATATAAATAATCGCGGAGGGCGCGATAAATCTCGCGTACGATAAAACTGCTAACACGTGACTTTTATTTTCACCGTTATTTTACATATTTTAATGCCAATGATTTAATGACGGCAAATGTTTAATTTGCCGATTATGGAAATACAAAATTTTCCGCGCTGACATTTTATTTCACGCGTTCGAATGCTTCTTATTTCGCAATACTGCCGATAACATTATTCTAAAAGCGCATTATCGCATTTAATGTAAATAAATATTGTATGAACTTTAAATATATATAAAGAGGGTATACAAGAGGGTAAAATAGTTTTTAATTAAATTATATCATCTTGATATGAAAAAAAATGTCGCAAATATCGCATATCGTTATAACAGGATTTGCCATATGTGAGCATTTTCTCATTTCTTGGGAAATCTTTCTCCCATGTAAATGTAAATCGAGTTACAAATTCCTCTCTAATGGCCTGTGAAGGTCTGTGAAGATATTTTTTCAAGTTAATGGGGAGGCTCTTAGTAGAAGGCACAAACGAAATTAAGGGTGGTTTTATTTACCAAAGGGCGTCGAAGAAAAAACAGCATTGCCATTTCCTTTTAACGTCAAGATATCGCAAAATGAAATTAAATATCTTGAAAATGAACACCATATAATTTGGTAAACGCCGTTTTTATAACGTTCATTCTAATCGTGAGTGTTTCCGTTTTTACGTATCGTTACTTGTATTTGCAGAGAATCAAATATTTGTTAAAAATGAATGAAATAATTTCCAACAAAATTATTTTACTTCTACAAACATCATATATTAATAATGTAAAGTCGAATAGCAATATAAAACAATGGATAAATTTATTCATCCATTTTCATGCGTAATTTATTCATAAAATAAAAATTTCTCATTCTTTTCTTTACAATACATAAAAAAATATACTATTTAAATTCATCTTGCAATATTAATTTTTTTTCTTTAAATAAAATCGAGCCATAAGGAATGAAAGATCGATGTCTCACCTACGGATCACGTTTCTTCAAAATAAACGCTAAACTAGCGTTCTATTTAACTATTCTATAATCAATAATCAGTCAAATATTCGTACTTTGCGGTATATATTTTATTGAGTGAACCGAGTTTTCATCAAATCGACATTGTTCGGCCGAGGAAAACAAGCAGTTCCCCCTCCGGAGGAACCGCAATTAAGGAGGATTCGTTTCTTTACGGACAGTTCGATCGACAATTTGGCTTAAATCGACTTGACGAACCGTAAGGGTAGCGGCGTGACGATACGACCCGAATCTCGTTTTTTTCTGTTTCTCCTTTCTCTCTTTTTTTTCGAACCGATCCTGCCGTCCATACAAACGGAGAGAAACAATGGCGAGGAGATGGCGGCGGAAATTCTACTAACAAAAGGGGGATGATACTCGGGAGACAGAGAGCGCGCGCGCGAGGGGTTGGCGGATGATTTAATTAGTTAATTGTGCGTCATTCATCCGTCTATTCATCCCCTTCGCAGCCTCCCACGTCCCGGCATGCTCTGCCACCGCCGTCACCATACCGTTCCCATGGCAACTCCGCGGACTTATAGTCCGTTTAAACGGCCAATTTCGCGTTTCCGTCGGAGACTCGCGAGCGGAAGTCACCCATCCAGCCGCATTACATATTTTACTTTTTACAATATGAACGTATAATATCACAATAATATAATAATTGCGAAAATATTATATTAATATTAAATAATAAATATGTGTCGTGTTATATTACCGATATACTATAAAAATAATATACAATGTAAATATATAATAAGCCGTATAATAACAAAAACAATTAAAAAAATAATACTTAAGCAATCTAATTAAATCGCGTGAACACACGGAAGGAATTTCTCTTGGATTGTATTGTCACCCTTTGTGTTTTACGCTCTAACATATGGCGCACCGATTGCGGGGGATTAATTCTATTTGTCCGGAATTTACAGCATTCCTATTAATTCGACCGCAGCGCTTATGGTGTTTCAGATAGCTAGGTTTACGCGGCTGATTGCGTGGGTTATCGTCATGTTATCTACTTCTAGGGAGATTTAATCGTGTATTCATTTAAAATTACGCGATAAGAAAGTTCGATAAGAACTAAAGAGAAAGGAAGGACACACAGCATATGCACAATCCGGGATTAATGCATTTGTATTGATATATGTTTTATCTAATCATTTTAAAATTGATATTATATCGTATCAATTTAGAATCATAATATCAATTTAAAATGATTAGGTAATACATGTATCAATATACAAATAATAATTGATGTACATGAAAGAAATCAGAAAGAAAAATTATACATATTTCACACTGAGAAAAATGGTTTGATTGGATTAAGTAGTAATTTTGGTGAAAAATGGATGAATCAAAATTTTCTGATAAGTCTACTAGAATTCTAGTTGAGATAGAATTTTGATATAATTATTGATATAATTATTCTGATAAAAATAAGAATTTTAGTAAATTTTAACAGAAATATTGTATGTAACTAGAATTCCAATTATCTCAACTAAAATTCTAATAAATTTAACCTGAAAATTCTGATTCGTCCATTTTCAATTAGAAATTTTGTCAGTGCATGAACTAACGTAAAAATTATAAGTGACTCGAAAAAAAAAGTATTTTTATTAATCATTTTGGAATTCTCATTCTACTTCAACTTTATTAATCACATTTTAAATAAACATATATATATATATATATATATGATGTTATTATCATTTAAATTTATAAAATGTGACAAAATAATTAAATAATAAAAATATTTATTGCTTAATAAAATTAATAAAATTTTTTTATAAACAATATCTATTCCATATCTTGTCAACGCACATAAAATTCATACATAAAAAAACATTCATACATAATTATAATGTAATGTTTGAGAAAAAATGTCATATAATAAAATAAAAAATCGATATTTAATTAAAAGAAAACGATGTCCACGTTTAATCGTAAGAACAAAAAAAATTAAGGCAAATTAAATCGAGGCTCATTTCCCCGTGCATGTCTTGTCGGAAATCGGATTCATCGTAATGGTAGCGATTTCAACAATTCTCGCCAACATACGAGACCACTCCGAGAACGACAAGTTAGCATCGAGCGAATTAGCGTCGTTAGCGATTGACTTCTCGTTCAACCTCGGGGTCGCAACTACGACCTGATGTCGATGTTGTTTCCGGGACGGAGCTTGAAATTAAAGCTCGGAGTGCGGCAGAGAGCATGGACGGATTGTTGGAAGTGGGAGAGAGTAAACCGATGCACTCGCTTATTCACTCACGAACGCATGCACGCACGCACGCACGGAGTATATATACATGCGGGTATATATACCGGAAGCCGGTGGCGGCGGCGACGGCGGCATCAGATCCGCCTATAAGCGTATAGGTGGTAATGGCGTTTCTGAATTAGCTGCCAGCTAGTTTGGCCGTCCGCAAGCAAACAGATCTTGGTTACCCGATGTGTAACATCCCGCGCGCTCGCTCAAACGCGCCATCCCGTGTCTATATATACGGTCTTGTCGGTAATACTATTCGCGTAGCTGCGTATACGCGAATATGTGTGCGCCACGTTCATGTACGTGTGTGCACGTACGTACGCGCATCGGATAGCTGCTGGATACGTGACGTAAACGGTCGAGAGTTCCTTTCGACCGCAAAACGCCTTTGACTCTTTGCCGAGCTTGACTGAGAGAACCAAACTTAATTTTGCAACTGATCAGTGCTCTCCAGTTTTTTCGCGTGACAAAATGTTTTTCAACGGTAAAGAAAAAGGTACCCATTAACATATAATGTATCGCAATAATGAGAGCTAGAGTGCAATCAGTGCTTAATTGAGAGTGGCTTCGGTGCCTCTCAAAAGGCGTACCCGAATTTTCTTTTATTTCATAGGTTATAATTTTTTTATTAACTTTTATAGAATGAGAAATCACTATAATGGCGCTGAAACAGTGTCACATTTCGTGGCATAGAATACAATGAAATAATGAATTATAACAAATTTTATTCAAGAAAAAAGTGTAAGATTTAAAAAAATAGATTCCTGTCCTCTAAAAGATTAATTAAAAAATACATATATTTGCTTATTATCGTTATATTCCTTAAAAGTTGGTTTCGATTGAAAAAAATTTTTATAAATGTTCATATTTGTACAATATTTTTATACAGTACCCAATGTTGCATGCATAATAAAACATAGTTTGACATCAAAGGATTAATTATATTAAAGACTAATCGAAAATCTTAAAAGAAGTGAGTTTTAAATTGCAATCAAAGTTAAAGCGACATCAAGTGGTGATTTTATAAATTACAAATTTATCTTCTCGAAGTTACCCCTGTTACATATCCGACTAAGTGTTGAAAGTAAAACCATCGACACATTCAACGCAACGCGACGTCTGCAATCAGAAATTTGCATATATCTGGAAACGCGGGAGAAGATGGCGAATCAGACGAGTATCTGGTAGGAATATGCGAAGCAAGAATAAGAAGTAACATCGCGGATGTTTATGACGTGATTTGTGGCGAGCTCGCGAGCCCGAGTTCGGGATTAAATTCAGCCATTTCGGGTAAGGAAAATAGCCTGATAAAACTTTTCCGTCTTTTCTCTTTCCTTTCTTTCTCTTTCTTATCACCATTTTCTCTCTTTCATCCTTCTCTTTCTTCCTTTCGGTTACGCTCGTCCGGCTCCATTCCTATCTACGATCACCCCCGGCACGTCGGGGGTGGCTGTCGGACGACGAAGGGGTGGCGAGACGGCGGATAGCGACGTTACTCGCCTAGATTCGTTTAGCTCGGATCTGAGGGGCAGATAATTCGGGGGGCGGGACACGGCAAAGGGGCTCCGGGGACCGCGGGCGGGGCTTGCCGGCGACGCACACACGCGCATACGATACCCCCGCACACGTACACAGAGATAAACACACCATTACCCTCTTCCATACGCACGCAGACACCTACACACGCAAATACACACGGACATGAGCTACAACACGGACGTGAGAGCAAAAGCTGAGAGAACGCACCACCGACGAAGTCGTTACCAACCCCTTCGCTCACCTTCCCACCATTTCCTCTCGCGTGCTCTATCCACCCCCCGTCTTCCCCTGTTCCATCCCCCTCGAGACGACGAGCGCGCGCGATGCAAGCTGGACCGAGCGACGGAGGGTACAGCGGCACAGTTAGAGGTATACACGCCGATTTAGGACGCTAATTCCAATTTGCAATTCGCTATTGGGTAATTGCTGCCCATTAGAGGGAGGCCATTTTCGGCTGCTACGTAGGCGTAGAGCTGCGTCCACGGCAGCTATGTACTCGTGACAGCCGAGCGAGGACAGGATCGATGCACCTCCCGAGTAAAAGACGAGCTTAGTGACGAGTATTTCCAATGAAAAATCCGGCGAAAGAATCCTTAATTAAAACAGAATCTACTTTAATGATAAAAAGCACAAACAACTCTATCTAGCTTAGGTACACATTTTTATCGTTTTTGAAATTATTATTATTATTATTATTATTATGAATCCCAAAATCAAAAATTTTATATTATACGTAAGAAAATCTCAACTTAATTGTCGTGATTATATTCACAAATTAATTTAATTAAGTAGAAATTCTTTCTGTATATTAATGTATTATTTTCATCATATAAACTATTTCTTCTTGTCATAATTACTCTATTATATGATTACTCTATTATATAATTGTTCTATTACAATAATTTCTTATGCATGGATCTAATAAGCAAAGTTTTTGAAATATATGGAGTGAAAATATTTATTTAAAAAATAATTTTTTGTTAATTTTTAATTATTAATAAATACTTATTAATTATCTTTAAAAGAAATTATCTTTAACAGCAGAAGAAAAACTAAGAGATCTATTTAATTTAATTATTAATTACGATAAAATATCTAAAAATAAGAAAATATTATAATTATAGCACATTTTCTATATAAAATGTATATAGTATGTGTATATGTGTGTGCGCGCGCGCGCGCGTGTGTGTGTGTGTGTGTGTGTGTGTGTGTGTGTGTGTGTGTGTGTAATTATTTTACCACGGGGAATAAGTCGCGACACTTTTCCATTGCAACATAAAGCATTCGGGTCATTCAGTAACGCGCCAACATTCTAGCGACCGACGCAAAAAGGACTAAAAACGAAGGTGAAGTTCCTGCGGGAGCTCGGATCGAGTAATCAGTTTTAATTAAGCGTACCTTTCGCCCGGGAGTTAACGAGGGTAGTTACTCGTTAGTCCGAGATACCGTGCGATTCGCCGATCCTAAAAAAAAATCGCATGAGATCCGATCTCGGCTCAGAACGAAGAGTTACATGCGCATAATTAATTTCGTAAGTATTTCATAATAATCGCTCAAAATATAATAATGACTCTTGCCTTGAATTTTAAATTGTGTTTTAAAAATCAGTGCGTTACAAAAGATTAATAATATGTTATAGAAAGACTTGTATTTTATTTTATATCAACAATAAATTTTTAATTAATTTAAAAATATAAAAATTAATTTTTTGTTTAAATTAAAATTATAGAAAAATATTAAAATATTAATTCATCTCCATTATATTTCTATATCTTTTAACGACATGAGGCAAATTCGCTACAATAATTATCACCTCGCCATCCCTCGTTGCGACGTAAGGATATTCATGCGACCGGTAAAATGTAATTTTTCGGGAAGTAAACTATGAGGGGACGAAATAGTATGACAAAGAGAAAAAGAGAGAAGGAGAGCGGTCGCTTTAAGTACAGATAATAGGTGGTGTTTACCGCCGCGATGATCGGCACCATTTAAGGGTGGCCCGGCATGAAGCGGCCGATGGGACCCCAAATAAATTAAATTATCATGATAAAGGCCCCCTCCCGTCCCCTTATTCGATATAAGAGCGCGAATGGTGATTGTCCACTCGATAAAGTCGCCCTTCTCATGTTTACCGACATCTGTCACAGTTTGCGCATTTTCCGATCCTGATCGACGTGCAGTGTGCCAAATGATCAATTTAGCGGGACATGGCGCATTCTCCACGCGTCAATGAAATTACAACCAATTCAACCGTAAATGTATAGTAAAGGATTGCAGAAATTAATATGGAAATTATTTCTAAAAATTAGTGCTATTTATGTGAAAAAAAAGTAACTGTCTAATTAAATTTCTATTTGGAAAGCGAATAATAGTGAAAGAAAAATCTATTGCAAATTTAAACATTCTTCGATAACTTATATATTAATTTTTCTATAATTTGTATTGCTAAATTTCAATAAATATATTAATATCTGTCATTTATTGTATCATTTTGCTCCTCGATTATTTTTATCGAGTTCGTGATTGCATGGTACATCGCATTGCGTTTATTTATTGGACTACAGGGAGATTGTTTGCAGTTAGTTAGTATTATAGTTAACGCAACACCCCTATGATAGAAGGGTACGTACCGTATGTCAGTTGCCAACCCCCTCGATCATGACGATGAATTTCTTTGGTGCGCTTGTAACGCCGATTAATACGCGTACTGATGGCTCAATGAATAATTATCGCATGCCGGCCAATTTGGCGACGAAAAGTTTGATAATTTATAACGGCTATTTGTCTAACTGCTCTTCTTTCTTCTTAAACTTTTAGAAGATAATTGATGCGACCTCCTTAGATGTCAGAACTCGATCACATTGTATTTCTGTCTTTAGCAAACTACAATGTTACAATCTCGATTAGCTGCCTATTTCTATATATATATTGTGTATATATAATATATATAATTATATATATATATATATATAATTTCAATATAATTAAATTCTTTTCAATATTTTAAAGACACTCATTAGCATTAGTATTAAATTTTGTCAATTTAATTTATGTATGATATTACGTATTATAGCTTCAATTTAGAACTGTGTTTTGAGACCGACAAATAATTATTAATGTGTAGTTTGCCTGAATTAGATATTGTTAAATTAAAAAAAAATATTATAAGAATTACGATTCGCCCTGATCGAATATGGCCTTTATTATAGCTTTTATTATGGCTCATTCATGTTAAACATTTCTTGGTCGATTTACTTAATTTAATTAAGATCGATTTTCACTTAATATAATTAAGATTCTAGATATCTCTCTCTCTGACACAGAATTCTAAAATGCTTATAACATATAAAAAAGAATCGATGTAATTAAACATAAAATATACACTAAAAAAATGTTATGATTATATCAACGAGACGTATAAATGATAGTGCATTTTGATGAAATTAAATAGAAGTTTTTATTATCATACCTGATATATTATAACTAGAATGCTGGACTTAAAGATTAAATTTATTTGTAATATTTTTTATTGGATCTATAAAAGTGGGTTATGTTCATAAGACGTTCTTTTTACTAAAAAGTTATGTTGTTAAATAGTATCATTATTCTGACCTAATTAAATAGTATCATTATCAAGATATATTTAACAGGGAAAAATTAATCATTCTCATTGATAATTTCTAAAGAATTTTGATTTATTCAGTTTTTGGTAGACATACTGATTGAATATATCAGATTTCTAATTTATGCAACAAGATTTTTTGTGCAAAAAATCGAAGATTTATTCACACATTTTTGTTGTGCAAAATTGATAAACATTTCTTTTATTTCGATTACAATCAATTCATATCCACATCCACGAATTTTAATCCCGCAATAAAATTCGATTATTGTTATTATCATTACTGATACATTATCATTATCGTTTAAAATTAATTATCAAGAAAATACTATGAGGAATAGATGTCTGAACCTTATCTCAATCTAGTCATCTCAACCTTTTAGTCACGTTGACTAAAAGTGATTACAGATTAAAATTTTATGATTGATTCTAAAATTAATGTGTCAATCATAATAAAGTAACTGCGAAAAAAAATTAATTAAATTAAATTTATCTGAGAATTAATAAAACATGATAGGTAGGCAATTATACATTGAAAAATAATTTATAATATTAATTATATTATATGCACAAGATTGTCAAGAGAATCTAATGGATTTGCGTACGCACGGTGTATCCGGACGATGAAATTGAAAAAAAGAACATAAAAATAAATCATAATGGGACGAGCGAGGAGTGCAATGGCGCAAATAATAATTGTCACGAATCAGCGGGAAGGGAAATCATCGGTCAGGCCATATGTGCCCAGCAGGGGAGGGAGAACCGAACTCCACTTTGTCCAATGATAAATAACCCAATAAATGTGCTACAGTCTAAATACTAACAGCTATCAAATGTAGTCTCTCATCCCTCGCGAGTGATGCTTACTCCCATAAACAATAATCGTCAAAAATTTTCTGCGCGCATTTTTTCCAATCTGTAATGATTATTAAATAACACGTAACGTTTTTGTACTTCATAAAATGCAAAATGAAAGATCAAATTTAGACATTAAATACAGACAAAAAAGAAATTTAGTAAATTTACTTGAATCATCTTATTAGTTTTGTTAAAGCGACATTTTTTGAGCTGCAAGTCGATATTGGTGTATTATTTTATTAATTAATACAAGAGCATTATTTATATATTTTTATTTTGCGTGTTTATAGATTTTTATTTTTTTATTTTTTTTTATATTCTCAATTATTCTCGATTATTTCTTTCTTTCGAATATATGTACTTGTGTTAAATTAGCGAGAACACGTGCGTCCCGCTGTGTAAAGGACCGATAATACGCCATCGAGATATCGAAACTGCTATTTATTTATGTATCGGGTGTGAAATCGCGCGGCCCTAAGTACATCGAAATATTCGAATTTCTCTTTGAAGGAGAGCGAGAACGCGCGTACCTGCTCGTACGCAGCTTAGTGAATCACGCGTCGACCGGTAATCCGAATGCGCTCGACTAAACGCCGCCATGTGTACAAACACTGACAGCCGGTCACGCACTTGTTAGTTAAGTTACGAGGGTGCTTAAGCCAGTGACGCAAGGCCCACCTCCTAGCTAATCATGGAAACCCAGTGAACATAGTGCTCGGCAACAACAAAAACACGTGACATCGCGGTGACAAAAATAACGGCGTCTCTCACCTACACATCGAAATTCGAAACCTTGGACTAAGAGATACACTCTTTGTATAAGCTGGACACTTTTAATTCAAGTTCAGAATTGCATTTTTGTGATTTTATCAAACATATCTCTTCACATGATTTTATTCAATGTTTTTTTTTTCAAATTTATTTATTTTATTTATTTATTTTATTCATAACTAATTGAAATTGATTTATTTTATTTATAAATAATTTACTTTATATTTTAAAAAATAATCTCATTAAAGTAACTTTAAAATTTAAATTATTTAAAAACTAATTACTAAGCAAAGTAAATTATTATTAATTATATTTCGCATCTATCCACATAGAGCACAGTTCATTCCAGCAATATTAGAAACGTTGTAACAATATTCCTACAAACTTCTGTGTAATTACTGTATTAGTAATTATTAATAAACAATTGTTTTAGAACATATAATTCTAAATGATAAATCATTATACACGATAAATCATGTGATGCAAACGCGTCTCCATCACACAATAATCAATGCAGTTCTAGCATGATTATGTCGACGATCATCCTGTGAGACTCCACGGCGTCCTACGCCTATGGTGTTATAAGTTGGCAATTCTCCCCTGACCAAGAGTCATTCA
>Ga0157363_1004129_pt1 | contig 13323 bp, 11 predicted proteins | sample AttsexASBM1_FD_111477 | JGI IMG/M metagenome (GOLD analysis project Ga0157363, IMG submission 111477) | Fungus gardens microbial communities from leaf cutter ant in Ribeirão Preto, State of São Paulo, Brazil - Atta sexdens ASBM1 | ecosystem: Host-associated > Fungi > Mycelium > Unclassified ...
CTAAGAAAAAAAGGCAGTTTTTATTGGCTGTCTCTATTTAACGGGATACCAACAAATATCGGTAGATATAAAGAATATGGGCCCTGATTAGTTGTGATATTATATAGTGCATATGAATAGAAAACAAGACTATTCATCCTCAGACTATTCACCAAATATAAAATATGATTTTGGACAAATTAATATTTTGTAACTGCATAATATAACTTATTTCCACTTAAAAATTTTATTTTCTGATGGACATACATTTAAACGTGATGAATTTATTAATATTTGGAATTGTCATTATTAGCCATGAATTAATCCTCATTGATTAAAATAAATTGATCATTATATTTGGAAAGTTTGGCAGTATTATTGAAATTAGATCGTTATAGATTTTTTTCTTTAAAGAAAATCTAAACTGTGATAAAGTATTGATATAGCTATATTTTTAGAGAGAGAGATAAATTTTTCTTACTAGAAAATGTTCCTCTGATTGTGCTTGGATATGTAATTCCAACTAGATTTGTTCGCGTTTATTCGCGAGATTTATTTGGTTGCTCCAATATGTTTCTACTTCCTCCAACCGTAGCTGCTACTCACTCAAACGCAACAACGAGTAGGAATTATGTTGAAGCATGTTGAAGTATGCGACACAAATCGCACTTGCTTTCCAAATCATTTCTAAATCAATGGAAGCATATTTAAAAAAAAATGTTCCACGAAAGTTTCTTATTGTTTGTGTGTAATCTAAATCTATAATAAAAAAATATTTAAAAATTGAATATCTGATTTAAATAGTCAATTTTTGATTGGAACCAGAAATTAAAAATATTTTGTGATAAAGCGTACCTAATTTGCTTATAACAATATTTTTAATATTCTTTTTATAAAAAACATTTTTCCTCATTTTAAAAAGGTGTTCGAGTGATCTCAGACATCTTATATGTAAGAAAATATTAATTGCCTACCGGCGTTACGACGACATAATGCCATGTCACTGACAGGAGTCCATTGATTTGTCTCCGGATTAAATGCTTCTACGCTTTTTCGTACTAGTGGACCATCGTGACCTCCTACCGCGTATAAAACACCATCCAGGACACCAACACCTGCACCACTGCGACGTGCAGACATTTCAGGTACAGGTTTCCATTGATCCTTCTCCGGATTATAACACTCAACACTAGAAAGACATTGACGAGATTCTCCATCGTAGCCACCAACCTAATTGCAAAGTGTCTCTATATTAAACATGTAATACAGATGACATCTTCGAAGTAACATTTGATATAAACTTACGGCGTAAAGCAATCCTTTGACAACACCGACTCCTACGCTACTACGTCGTGTTGACATTCGTGCTACTGGTCTCCATTCGCGAGTCCGTGGATCATAAACTTCAGCCGAATTTAATCCTGTCGAACCATCGAAGCCACCAACCTATGTAAAATATCGATTAAATTTTAAATGATTTACAATTTAATAAATAACATGCGACATAAACAAGAAGATATAATAACGTACAGCGTAAACGCAATTGCCGAGTACGGCTACACCGAGCGTCGATCTCCTCGCCTCCATCTCGGGACAAGGTGACCATTGATCCGCTGCAGCATCATAAATATCAACTGTTCGTACTCTTAATGATCCGTTAAATCCACCAACAGCGTATACGCGTCCGCCAAGAACACAAAGTCCTATAATTCAATACAGTATAATCCAGAGCTGTCCAAGGTCAAGGTTTTTTGGCTTGAAATCGAAATGTATCGGTATTCACACCTATTCTTATTTCTTACTTCATTGCTGTTTTGTTGCAACGCGCGATGCTTAGGCTCAGAAACTAATTTGAAATCGTTAAAAGTTTAATCTATTATTCATATTTCATTTATTAAAATGAATAATCTATTATTCATTTTATAGTTAAATGTATTATGAATAATAATATATTATAATATCAGAGTAACAGAGGAGAAAAAAAAGAGGAGAATACTTTTAAACATAGTGAAAGACATAGGTCAAAAACTTTTAACGATTTCAGATTAGTTTCGTCTCTGAGATTGAGCATTGCGTGCTACAACAAAATAGCAGTGAAGTAAAAAATAGAAATAATAATGAGAGTGAATACCGACATATTAGGTGTAGTAAAAAGAAATCCATTATTTTTGCATGAAATTAAATGGAAAAATAATGGATTTCTTTTTACTACACCTAATATTTCGATTTCAGGCCAAAAGACTCCGACTTTGAACAACTCTGATATAATCTTTTACTTTACAAAAAGAAAAGAACAATTCTATCATCATAATTCAAATGATGCTATTTACCAGCTCTGCAACGTCGTGTTGGTAATTCAGAAACTTGATACCACCTTTCCTCTTTGAAGTCATAACATTCAACGCTCCTGATCGCCTTTGGAGCTTGGCCACCAACAACGAGTAATACTTTAGGTAATCCTCTCGGTTGTCTTGGTTTGGTACGCGGCGTTTTGAATAATGATTTTTGCTCACCCTTCAGTAAATGATATTTTAAGGCTTCGATCAAAAAATCCTTACCTGTGGAAATTAAGAGATATATATATCTCTTCTTTTAACATGCACATCATAATAGTAAACTTACATTGTAAATTAGCTTTGAGAAGAGGTTCCTCTTCCACACGTTGCACTAAATATTCTTGAGAAAGCAAAGGTAAGCGCACGTGCTCCATTAATAATGCCAAATCATTTTGTCTCTTTTCGAGGTCGTGGTGTACCCATGAAATAACACATTCAAATACTTTTTCTTCAGAAGGCACCATTAAACGATCGCTACAGATAAGTTTAGCTACTTGTTCAGGTTCCAATGTTAAAAATTCTTCTGCGTCAACCACTTCTCTGCAATCGATATTGAGACAATTAATACAATTGTATAATATATAATTTAACTAAGAGGATCAGAATTTGAGATGCGACTTACGAAAAATGCTGTTCGATGTAACTGTCTGCGTGCGTCAACAACTCGAGGCACCCATGCAGATCTGCAAACGCTCTAATACCGAGACAATTAGACGGATGTAATTGAGCTTGTAAGAAATCGCAACAGGCATCTCGTACATCCGTTAGTTGTAACAAGTTTGCAGCAGGTAGAAGTACCTGTACGTTATCCTCTGTAACGTGGACTTCTGCAGAGTAAACATAATCTACTAATAACTCTAATGCCGAATAATCCACGCCTTGCAACGTTATTCTTTGTTGATCACGTTCCTCAAAACTTGTAAACATGGCGTAAAAGTAAGGACTGCATGCAGCGAGAACCATTTTGTGAGCCGGTACTTCCATACCACCATCCGCTACTAAGATGACATCGCAGAGTAAATTTTTCCTAAAAATCATAGCATATTATTTAAATCCATATTTATCCATATTTATCTTATAATTTTAAATACTTATAAAATTTATTTTATAAATTTTTGGTAACACAGTAATACGTATATAACAACATGTGTCTAAAAAGATAATATAAATATATTTTTTAAAGAAATGAAAGAATAGTATATCTGAACACACGCACGTACACACATACACATAAGGTTTAGTTATACAAAGATATATGTCAAATTACTTCAATACCTAACAAAGGTAACGAAAATATATACTTTCTCATCTCGTTGATGACATCAAAAGCTCTATTCGTGTGATGATGATTCCTATATGGTGGTTTATCCTTCCCATTCTCACGAGGAACATGCTTCTGCGAACTCTCGTCCAGAGAATTTTGGCTGGCATAGCGAAGTAACAAGCAGCTGTAATGATAAAAGACGAGCAGTTATAATTCTGACTATAGCAGTTTTATTCATCTGTTTTATATTTCAGTATTTTCAATTCCGGCAGAGCAGCCAAATGTTTAAAAAATAACTTATAATGAATTTATGTTATCCATCATTTTTGCCAAAAGCCTTTGCATTTTTACAAATTTTGTAATACAAATTATGAAAACTTTATAAAGGATTTCGTTCTCAACTGGCAACGAGACACGTTTACGTACCACGTCATTTTTGTTAACGTCACGTTTTTAACATAATTTTTCTATACATTTTTTTCTAAACATTCCTGATAAATCTTGTTTACTACTTCTGTTTTATTTGTTTTCTCCTATTGTTATTAATCCTATTGTTATCTTTTTTTTATCTACCCTTAAGACCCGTCTCAAATATTCAGTCTTATAGATATCTTATGACTCATCCCTAAATTCGGATTCGTGAATCATCGATAGTTACATATTTCGGATTCTTTCCTCCCCATCATGTATATTTTTCGTATTCAAAAATGACAAGTTATTGGTTAAAATTTATCGAAATCTCCACCTCTTTTATCATAATGAAGATTCCTCTGGTTCTGATCGAATCAGTCTGTTCTCGTAAGCTATGAATAACACATCTCCAACTTAATCTATAAGCTTGCCTGTATCATTATTGAATAAAATTCGATCCTTTACTTAAGTTATATAATTTCAAACAAAGGAGTAAGATCTAATCCAGAAAAAGTACAGTAAAACAGTAAAAGACAGTAAAACAGTATCCGGTTCCAAAGAATCACAAAGAGCTTAAGTAATTTTTGGGTCTTGTAGATTATTACCGTGTTTTATTAAAGATTTTAGTTCGATTACTCAATCATTTACATCACTTTTTAAGAAAAACGTACTATTCAAATGGAAAATACAAATAAACAAATAAATTTCAAGACAGGACAACAAATAAATTTCGAGAAAATTAAATAAATGTTATTAAATGAACTATTTTACAATATCCAGATTTCAATAAGGAATTTATTTTAACTACCGATGCTGTGACAAAGGAATCGGTGGTTTTATACAAGGGAAAATAGGGAATGATCTTCTTATTATTGCTTATGCTTTCCGAACTTAATAAGGCGGAACGTAATTATGATACTACGGAAAAAGAACTGTAGGCTATCGTATGGGCAACAAAACATTTTCAATACATACATATACGGTAAAAAGATTCAAAATAATTATAAACCTGATCATAAACCACTAATCTGGTTTTTTAACGTTAAAGATCATCTAAGTTAATGCGATGGCGATTAAAATTAAAAGAGTATGATTATAAAATCTTGTATAAAGAAGGAAAACAATACTAATGCGGATGCTCTTTCTAGAATACCACAAATATCAGTTTTACAAGCAAAAGCTTCAGCAATGATGAAGTTCTTAGTTACAGTTTATTTTTGCAGCATGCATTGAATGATTCGTTACGGAAAACACAAAATATAATTCCGGGCAAAATCAAAGGATTACTTGTAATAGAGACAAGTTCCTTTCCTAAAATTAAATACTTTATCAAAAAATAAAGTAGAGGAAAATAAAGTAGAAAATTTAACACTTACGACGCCAGGAAATATTAATATAATAAAGAAAAATTATTTAACCGAAATAAACCTTGTCACGCGAAAAAATAATCAAACACTCATAAATTTAGAAACGCTATTTAATTAAATGTTTAATTAAATTTAAAAAATATATGCTATTTCACACAATCAAAAGATAATATCAATAACACCCATAGGAAATATTAATAAACTAAGAATAATTCAAATGATTAAATATATATGTATTTAAAGATACACCAATATAAGTATTTTTATTAGAGTCTATACGTAACGAAATTACCGATCCAGATACAAAAGACATCCTTAAAGAATTACATAATTAAAAAATCGGCGGTCATAAAGATATTACTAAAATTTTAAAACGTATTCAACAATATTATTCATGGGATGGCATGAAACAGGATATTAAAAATTTTGTTAAAGCTTGTCATGATTGCCAAAAACGAAAATTAGTTCGCGGAAAAACGAAAGCTCCAATTAATTACGGATACATCAAACGAAGCATTTCAAAAAGTTGCAATTGATAAGACCATTACCGGAAATAAGAAACGGGAATAAATGTACATTAACTACGCAGAATCAGCTGACGAAATTTTGCACAGCATATCTGTTATTAGATACTAGCGTTACAATTGTTGACATAATTATTAATAATCATTTATACTTTTGGTTCACCTACAGAGTTGCTCTGATCAAAGTAGTAATATATCTGAAGAAATAATGAAAGAAATTGCTAGAATTTTCAAAATAAAACAAGTTAAAACCAGCGTTTACCATCCACAATCAAACGGATCTTTGGACGCTCGCATCATGTATTAATTGAGTATTTAAAGCCTTTTATTAATTCTCAGCAAGATAATTGGAACTCATCTCTGGACGCTGCTATATTTTGTTTATAATATGTCATATCATGAGGGAACAAAAATATCTTCTTACAAATTAATATTCGATCGTAGACGTTTACCCTCAACATTTTCCGAACCCCGACAGAGAATTACACGTAGAGAATTCTTCGCGGATTTATTCGACAGACTATTTTAAAAGGCATGCAAAAGAAAATCTCCGTAAAACTAAGGAAGGTTCAAAGGAATATTATGACAAATGTAAAAACCTTTGATATTGGACTTACTTGGACCCGGGAGATGTGTCAATATATAATATTACACAAAATGATTAGAACTAAAAAACTAACCAATCAGTATGACGATCCATTTAAAATAATACACTGAATAAACGATGTTAATTATGAAATTAAATTTTTTTACATGTTAATAAACATAAAATATGCATATTTTCCTTTCCTCCTGCAGGATGATACAGATGATTAATGAATCAGTAAAAATCTTTATTAATCAGCTTGAGCGTCTAGTTGGAGTGTATTTTGAAAAATTAGCGGATTTACATATTTTTAGAGATCATTGGAAATTTATAAATTATATTAATTTTTTACTCCATTAGAAGAAAAAGAGAAAATATTAAAATCTTATTTAAATAAAATCAAGATTTTATGTTATAGTAAGTACAAAAATAATATACTGTATTCAGGATTGCAAGAATTGAACGTTTAAACCAAAGACTGAAAAGTCTGAAAATTAACAGAGAAATAATTAATGATTTGATAGGTAGATCCAACGATAAAGTTATATTAAAAAATTTGATAACCAGAGATTTAAGCGAGGCGTCTTGATCGACGTTTTTGTTAGTCAAATAGCGAAAATCCTTTTTGATATATTAAATTCCGATGTTGATTATTATAATGAACAAATAGATCTTGTGTATAATTCGAAATAACAAATTTATATAAAAACAAATAAGTATTATTCAGGCAATAATAAATAATTTTTCGAATACCTTTGAAACAAATAATAAGTTTGAAACAAACAGGACAACTTCACAGCCTTAAAAGATAGACAAAAATTAACTGAAACTCAATTAAATAACTTAGTCAATTCTTATCTAATATAATGCTCAAAAATGATACTTAAATATGGAATAGAATTAGAAACTTTGACGCAATTCTATAGGCACGCCGAGGATTAATTCCAAAACACTCAGAATTATTCAATAACTTAAAAGAAACTCGTTATGTGATAAATAACAAACAATTATTTATACCTTTGAAATCCGATCAATTTACTAATTTAATCGATATTAGCGATATAAACATATTTTATAATAAGAATCATCGTTTGATTTATGTTGTTAAAATACCTTTAATAGAACAAAACTTTATATTATATCATGTAATTCCGTTATCAATCAAGCAGAGCAAGAGGGGCATTTATTCATAAATCCTACTTATACCTATTTAGATCTTAGATCCGATAAATGGCTGTATACTCATTTAACAAAATACAATGTAGCTAAGTGTAAGGATATTAATAATATAATGATTTGTAAACAGACAGACTTACTATATCAAGTTTCAGCGATTTATTGCGAATCAAAATTGTTAAAATCAGCCAAGATTAGAATCAAGATTAGAGAACACATATTAAAAGAATGCGATGTTCGAGTCATGAGAATTCATAACACTGTTTGGTATTCAAAAACGAATTCTTGATTATACACAGTTCTTCGCTATGACTCTTCATATTTTATGTAATGATAATAAGTCGCGACTAACACAATTATATTCAACTGGATTAGGCTTTCTGCGAATTGTGATGCTATTTCTGACAATGCATTATTACGTAGTCAAACTACGAGCGCTAAATACTGACGAAAAAAATTATATTCCTGATGTTAAACTTAATATCAGTAAATTATGCAAAAACCTTAAAGAACGTAATATAAATATCTCAGATATCCACTTATTAAATATTGGTAAAATGCCTAATTTACAATAGATATTAAGAACATGCATGTATTAAGAACAGCTCCACTTTAGAAAATTTATAAAGAAACGGAAGAGTTAAGCAAACATCATACTCAAACTCTATATCATAGAATTATAGGATGATTTTATTATATAATATATACTATTGCTGGCTTACATATATATATATATATATATATATATAGAGATGGAGAATGGATCAAAGGGAACAAAAAATTCTTATACTATTTTGAGATACTCGCTATAGTTTTTCGAATTAGAAAAGGAAAGGTCTAACCCAATATGCGATTAAGCCGCGCCGCGAATTCGTAGGACGGCCCATTCGAGCGGCGGCGGCGGCGGCGCGCAGGGAGAGGGAAGTAGCGCTTCGTTGCAAATAACGCAATTTACAATGATGAATAAGAAATGTATAAGGAAAAGCTAAAATAACATTTTTGGATAATGTAGGCGCGATGCGGCGAAACACATAGAACCGCCATGCCAGCTGTGCTAGGCAACGAAGCGCTACTTCCCTCTTCCTGCGCGCCGCCATCGCCGCTGCCGCTCGAGTGGGCCGTCCTACGAATTCGTGCGGCGCGGCTTAATATTGGCGCGGCTTAGACATTTCCTTTTCTAATTCGAAAACTATAGCGAGTATCTCAAAATAATATAAGAATTTTTTGTTCCCTTTGATCCATTCTCCACCCCCCCCCTCCCACTCCCCCAATGTGGCTCATCTTATGAGATACCCTGTATATAGTATTAGTTTATACATAACTGCAAAATGTTCATTAATAAGTAAATGTATTGATATTCTTAAATTTTGCTGTGTAAAAGAGGGATGCGTTCAATATTTTTATAAATGTTTTAATAATAATGCTAAAACTTGTAATTCACGACCACTAAATGACTCGCGACAAGTAATTACTTTCGCTACGATACCTACGGAAACTATCGAACTTCCACAAAATTATCAAACTCAACAACTCGAAAGAAATAGCGAAATACAGCGATCTCGTTCACGTAATAGCCGACTTACAAATTTAGCATAGTATATATAAGGTAACTCAACACATAATTGTAGTATGGAGGTCCATTTATCATTAAGATTAGTACAATATTACTAACATTATTAATGTTATTAATGTTATTAAGATTATTAATTTAAATCTCTAATTTTATCCAATTTAAATCTTTTCTATGTATTATATAATCCCAAAACATTGCATATTCTATGTTTCATTAGATTAAATCTCTATACTCATATCATCTAAGTTTTCCTGGATTATAAGAATATAAATTTTGTTAAATCTAAAAAAATCTTCAATTCAAGGGGGAAAATGTTACGTGCCACGTCACGTTTATTAACATAAAGTTTTTCTACATGTTTTTTCCTAAACATTCCTGATAAATCTTGTTTCCTGCTACTTTTCTTATTTGCTTTCATCTATCATTTTTAGTCTATCTTTTTTTTAATTATTTACCATTAAGATCCGTCTTAAATATTCAGTCTTATAAATATCATCCCTAAATGGATTCGTGAGTCATCGATCAGTCACATATCTTAGTTTCTTTCTTCTCCATCACATATTTTTTTTGGTATTTAAAAATGTTACGTTAAAATTTATCGAAATCTCCACCTCTTTTATCATAGTGAAGATTCCTCTGGTTCTGATCGACTCAGTCTGGTCTCGCTGCGAATAACACAACGCCGACTTAATCTATAAGTTTGCCTGTATCATCATTGAATAAAGTTCGGTCAGAAGACAGTTATCAAACCTTTTTAATACTTTATATGTACTTTATAAATACTTTATATATTACGGTGCGTTTCACTTGTAACGGACAACGTGTTCCTTTAATACTCAGTGAATTTCTGGCTAGTCCGGAATCAAGAATAAAAATCAAATTATTTATAATTTGATATTTTTATTCAGGATTGCTCCGATTATTTTTATTTTGAAGTTACTGCAAGGATGGATTAGTTATTTTCCATCGAAGATATTCAGACTTACTACGCAGTCTATGGGAACTTTCCACGTCACGATGCCACTTCGTGACTTAAGTTTTGCACGCGGACGAAAAGCACCAAAGAAAATTTTTGAGACCTAATATCAATATTGAGCATGAATAATAGATTGAAGGATTTCTAGAAGAAGCAAATTAAAAGCGTATTAAGAATTTGGTGAGCACAGGTTAAAAAACCTATTATCTTGGCATTGTTATGACTGGCGGTATAACATTTTATTTTTTCTTACGCAGGAGTTGAAATTGCGCGAGGATAGAAAAATTGCGTTATATTTGCAGCATCGCTGCCGGGTTAGGAATGGAGAGACAGACAATATAGCGCGATACGTAAGCATGATTAGGATTGAGAGAATGACGAGATTATTTATTAAAGTAGGGGAGATAGAATCAGAATGGGAGCGAGTCTCAGACCGAGCGATAAATCGTGAGACTTCAAGCGCTGGCATATCGCATGCTACAGAATTTCTTAAGAATATTATATTAAATTAAATAGGATTAATATTAAAAATTAATATTAATATTATTTGAATCCTATCATTTTGGAATTTTATATTTTTATAAATCAATACAAAGTTATTTGAACACAATTAATTATTAATTATTCAGAATTTAGAAGATTCGTTAAACTCGATTTTAGCATTGATACTTCTAAGGAATGGAAACTGGAACAATAATTGGTTCAAAAATTACGTTCATTTACTGAGAGAATTTACTATTGATCTGAGCCTTTTCATCCTTTCAGCCTTTTTCTTATCATTTAGGAAAGAAAAAAGGAGTGGATTAAAAGAAAAATAAATATAACGCAAAATAAATATTATATTTATATTTTTATTAACAATGTACCCTGCCGGCACGAAGGTTATTGTCCAATTATTTACGGAGACATTTGAGACGACTCGAGGGAGTTGCTGCAGTATTTTAGGGGCTTTAGGGGCCTGACGATCATAGTTCGCATGTTCCAGCGACAAAGTGCGGTGGTGTTGGTCCTCGCAACGCGTTGCTCGGATTAGCTCCTTGCGCGGCGCGGGAAACTTCCGAGTTATGACTCTCGTGGCGCGAGGGGATTCGAGGTATTCCGGCGAAAAGAGCCGAGAGTCCTAAGCGGGCCCGGAGGAATCCTGCGAGAAGATAGAAAGATCGAACTCTCTGATAACCTTCAGCCTCTGATATATTCTAGTGACTTGCAATTCGCCTATCTGCACGATTATCTCTCTTCATTCTATAGAGAAGTAATTTTTATTTACCGTCGCGGCCGTTAAAATTAGAGTTGCAATTATTTAAATGAAAAATTAACAATTAATATGAATTGAATGAAAGTTAATAATTAAACAAAAAAATTGAATAGCTTCTACAAGCGCGGTCAATTCTGAGAAGGAAAAGACTGAGTAACTTCAATAAGCATGATCATCCGGGAGAAGGGGAAGAGCTGAGCAGCTCCTACAAGCGTGATCAGTCCCTTAAGGTATTAGGAAAAACAGAGTATTAAAGAACTAAGATATTCATACTTTTTTCTTGAAAATTATATTATTTTACAAGATATTTCAAAGTTTTTGCTCTTCGACAGGTTCCGATCCGAACAGAGATTCGGCTGAATCAAAAATGATCGTAGGACTCGATTTTCGCCGCGTTTATATAGACGCCAATCGGTAGCGCTCGCGAGTTAGAAAAAAAGAGGGGGCTCGATTTTCCAGGAATTGAAACTACGTGACAACAAATTTGAGTATTGAATTTCCCATAGAAATATTGATTATTCAAGCTGGAATTTGACACAGAAAAAGTAAATTGTAAGACGAGAGTGGAAAGAGTTAAAGCAATCTAGTATTAGAAATATTTATTAATTTATCATGGAAAGAGATGTGCTGAATTTTTTGGATATCACTATTAGCAAGAAAAAGAATAGCTTCATATTCGACTGGTATCACAAACCGAGCTTCTCGAGTAGATATTTAAATTTTTGTTCAAACCATTCTATATCTTAAAAAATAGGCACTATTATTAGCTTAGTAGACTTTTTTATTATTTGATTCTACATACCATGAGAAAAATTAAAAATTTATAATAGATATACCATAATGACTTTATTCAATGCAAATCATCTTCAATATAATTAACACACGCATAAAAGTTCTTATCCAAAAAAACAACAGTTATAGAAAATCAATCTAATTGTCAGAACACAAAAAGTAATACGTGGTTTACCGTACCATCAATTTCCAAAAAATTTTATTCAAAAATAAAGACGTCAAAATTTCATTCTATAGTATGAGTAAATTTAAAAAAATTATCAGAGTTCATAAAAATCTTTTCTACATCTCTCAAAAAACAATATCATATATAAAATCAGTTGTAAAGATTGTGATGCTTCCTATGTTGGACAAACGAGCAGACAATTAAAAACAAGGATAGATGAAATCATATAATTGGAATATTTTTGCTCGTTCTGTTACCGATCATAGAATGCAGTTTAATCACAATTTTGATTGAGACAACTTAAGATATTAAAATATTAGATGAAAAATCTTTTTTTATAGAAAACGCTTAACCTTTTGAAAAACTTAATATTAAAAAACAAATAAATGGTCTCAATCTACAAACAGAACATTGAAAATCTTCGTAAAGCATACACAATCAACAGTATTTGATTTTGAATATCATCATTTATTCAGTCAGTGTTTGCCCGTTATCATGTTCACTTAATTTATTATAAGTTATTTAATTTATTATAATCTATTTCATCCTTTGACTAAGGATATATCAGATGTATAAGCTTAAATCCGCTGTTTTTAGTCAGAAAAACACATTTTTTTTTTCTAGGAAGCAAAAACAAATTTATTCAAAGTACTTGCCCTCGCTAACTATCCATTTTTCCCATCTTTCAGGCAATTTGTGTATACCACGCCAAAAAAATTCCTCATCTTTCGAGGCAAACCACTCATTAAGCCATTTTCAGACGTCTTCGTAAGAATCGAAGTGCCGCTCAGCGAGCGCATGGCCCATCGACGAAAACAGGTAATAGTCAGAGGATGCCAGGACGAAAACAGGTAATAGTCAGAAGATGTCTGGTGAGTAAGCGGGATGGGGTAGCACTTCCCAGTTGAGTGTCTCCAA
>Ga0157363_1004130_pt1 | contig 13322 bp, 4 predicted proteins | sample AttsexASBM1_FD_111477 | JGI IMG/M metagenome (GOLD analysis project Ga0157363, IMG submission 111477) | Fungus gardens microbial communities from leaf cutter ant in Ribeirão Preto, State of São Paulo, Brazil - Atta sexdens ASBM1 | ecosystem: Host-associated > Fungi > Mycelium > Unclassified ...
AATTGTTTTCAAATCCGTAGTTAAATTTTTAGATATTCCAGCAAAATCATTCCTTCTGTATAAAATATCAAAAACATATCATATTTTTTCTCTCATTGTATTATCTTTTTCTCTTCATTATCCATTTGTCCTGACCAAACGTCAGAAACTGTTTCGATTAATTTAAATGTAATTAATTATTTTCTGATTTATTGAAATGGAAATATATTTTTTCTTTCTATTTAAAAGCATTGTAATTTGCCATTCTCAAATATCCACTAAATTGTCGAAGATCAGAAAGATTGGTGATTGCATTTATGCAATTTGAGACTTCGATATATTGCGGTCAATACTGTCAAAATATCATTGGGCGTAAATTTAAAAAAGCCATCGAAAGCGGACGCAGTAACATGGAAGAAACACTCGGGACTGAGAACTGCAAGACAGGAAGCGACAAAAAAAAAAGAAAGAAATAAAATTCGTAGGATGAAATTAGCCGAACAATGAACGAATCGTCGGTACATATACTCCAATTACGTGCAGCCGAACATGGCTTCGGGGTATGCAGAATTTCACGCGCTCAGGTATATCTAATGCGCATATATCCTACGCGAGTTCCGCTGGACGACAAAAAACATGGGCACATACGAACTCGGATAATTATCCCGTGTTGCATTGTTATGCAACTGCATTAGGATACCGATAATCATGACGCACCATGTATTTGCAGGATTTAAACAGATTCTATATTTTGCGAACATAGATAAATAAGATATTAAATATTTTTATAAAAATTAACTGTATAAAACAATAAATCACGCATAAACATTTAAGACTATATACATAATATAAGTATTTAAAAATATATAATATTAATAAAGGAGAAGGCGTGTGTATATATATATATATATATATATATACGTGTATATATAATGGTACCCCACTTATATTTTACACAATAACTTTGTTAATCAATATTTAAGTTTGATAATTGCATTCGTTAAAATGTTGTTGAATAGATTCTAGACTCAAAGTTACGAAATATTTATTACTTAGGATACTCTTAATAAAAATGTGCGACATTGCATAATGATTCGAAGAAAAAAATGGGTGGCCTTTCATAAAAGTAGCCAATTTTGTTTAAAAAACAGTATTTGATTATAAAATTAACAAAAAAGTAAAACATTTTAAAATGTATGCAAATGAAATGTACAGCCACTTTAATTTCTGCATATAAGATGCTTAGTACTAAATATCTCAGTACTAAAAATATATGTAATATAAACTACAGATTAGTAACAGTAGATCTACAATCGATTATCAAATAATTATTTTGATATAAAAACCTCAAAAAAGAGGTCGTGAGTAATTAGTACTCATAGAGGATCACATTAGCAAAATGATATTGTTTAAATTTGTATAACTCAAAATATTTATACAGTCAAATAAAATATTAAATAGCAAATAACACACTCAAAAATACATATATTCATGTGATACGCTCAAATTAAAAAAAAAAAAAGAAAGTAGTTAAATGCTAAAATGTACCTCAGAAACGTTTCGAAATATTTGGAAGTAAAATGCGTTATGATAAACGCTGGCTGTTGAGTATTGATATATTAGCATCATGGTGTAACAGTGAGCTGAATAAATTATTTTAAGTATCATAAGTAATCATCAGGATTCGCTGAATATAATAGCGGAGATATTAAGGGAGGCTACAATATATACATTGGCCATAATATCACCTTCTTCTCTAATAATATGTTTTCTAATGTATCTCTCTCTTTAAATTCAATTCATAAAGAGCACATTTGAAAACATATAAAAGACATCTATTTAGAAAAATTATTATTATATCCAGTATTTTTAATTAATTAAATAATCCTTTTCATATCATCAATTTTATTTTCTATGAAATGTTTTTAAAGAGTTATATTAGAGACATGAAAAAATGTAATCGATTATCATTGCTATAGTTTTACTTATTATATTATTATACTTATTATATTGTTATACTTATGTATAGATTATCATTTTATATTTATATATATGAGAGATTTTTAGTGCAATTTTTTACATGAAAGGTTTATTATGTCGTTATGTTACGTACATGTCAGAAAGGTTCTATCAGAAACGATAAAAATGAGATTATTCAATAGCGTGTAGTTTTAGAATATAACCTTAGGCCATGTCAAGCTTCCTATGTGTACAGCTGTATTAACATGAATTTCACACACGTGGTTTCATACATGCAAATAGTAGCCATAGATATTAACAAACATGAATGCGCCCGCGGCGTGACATGTGACACAATGTGCGTGTGATAAAAGAGTTTCGTGTTGTAAAGGGACGGCAAGTACATAGGGAGTTTTTGCAATATCCCTTTATCTAAATACTCTTTATCTAAATGAACGTTGAGGTCAGGTTACCTTCTTCTTAACAACTAATTAAGAAAAGAATAACTTGACTTTAGCGTTCATCATACCTGGATTCACGTTATTGCAAAAACTCTTTAATATCGTACCGTTAACATCATAATAATTCTACGTATCGGTTTGGATTGACAGAATTTTGTTATCGCGTTATTCCTTGCCATGAGAAGAAACGAGAAAATTACATTTATACGATCTCATCGTGATGGAGTTCAGTTATTTAAGTTACCTTCGAGCTTCGATTGGAAGGACAGGCAAAGCATTGTCGTTATAATATTATTGCGGAATTGCATTTCGAGAATATTACCTAAAATGTTTTCTTTTCATAATATTTTTCACTATATTAATTTCCTTTATCTTGCACCTCTTACTATTCGGAAGGATAAACGCGCTAATTACGGTTCCTGAAACTCGGATTAATCTAGAGTAGAACTCTATTCGGTACCTTCGTACATATACGCGTGCTCCAGCAATATCACGCACGCAGCTTACGCATGAATGGTAAGTGTGCTCTTTAGATGTAGCGTAATCACGAAATTGCATGCCTGACGACGATAGAGGATGCAAGAAACCGACGAAATCTCCATGTTAAAGGAAAATCAGTTACCTCTCAATGATTATTATTTTAGCGTAATGGGATATGGCGATAAATGTATTACGATGTAATTTTGAAAATTAAGAAGAAAAAAGAAAAGGATTTTTTCAGAAATATGAAGGGTAGAACGAATTTATTTTAAGCAGAAAAGATCAATTAAAGTTTAATCAAAGCGGGTGGGTGCCTAATAATATTTTTGTGTGAATTTTATGGAATTGAATTCCTAATTCAAGCTAACTGCGTGCCGATTATTGATCTCGAAACATAATCCTACAAAAAGTAGAATACAAAAAGTAGAATAAGTAATAGCACAAATTGACAAATTTACTGATGTGAATGGACATTAGAGTTCGACCGAAATTTCGATTTCGGTTTCGGTCGAAATTAAGAGAAAATTTCGGTTGATGAATCGAAACTATACAAGTTACAACGCCTCGAGGATCGTTTACAAAACAACTGTTTGATTTTAATTATAACTCGTTGCTTAAACTTAAAACAATTTGAGTACAAACTTTGATATGATCCTAATAATAATTGTGATTTGATTTCTTCAAAAGTTGAGAATGTAAATGTTATTATATTGTAGTTAGATACTTTAATAAAATCTTGTTTTCTAAAGAGTACATAAAGTCATAAATGATTCCTGAAAACTATACGATTTTTGTAAAATTAATCTAAAAATGTCGATTTCGATTTCGGTCAAAAAAAATATGACTCCGTTAGCTTCTCTTTCTCTCTCTCTCTCTCTCTCTCTCTCCCCCTCTCTCTCAATAAGATTTATTTAAGTTTCGGTTTCGATTTCGTTTTCAGCCGAAATTGAATGACAACCGAATATTTGTTTTCGGTTTCGACCGGAGGTCAAAATGTGATTTCAGTCAGACTCTAATGGACATCCATAAAGTATTGTAGAGAATTTATTGCAAAAAAACATTCCATGCGGATGTCTCAGTTCGACTACCGAGGTACATTGTGAATTAATCGATTAACCAATTTTTTTTAACTCACTTTAAATATTGTGAATACGTTCGGCCCACAATACACAAATGTTTTTCTATAATACATAACTTTAATTCCATTAAAATCGTAAACCGAAATAAATTGATTGCCTAAACGAACGAGATCGCGTTTATGTCAATTGTCTACAAATTTGGTAACATTGTTTACAGGCGCGCTGTGTAAGCGGCAAGCGTCGGCTTTAAAGTGATTTTCGATATCGTTAATACCTTCAATACATTCTGATGTAACTTGATTTCGTTACTCCGCGCAAATCCCGTGCAACGAGCTGGCCGATGGTATCGGCGTGTAGTTCGATTTTCGTGACACTTCATTAATTACCGAAGCGCGTTTACCATGTAATTTAATTAATGTCCGCCAGTGTCACGCGGACCGGATGGTGCGGGCGGGAGAAACGAGCTCGCAGTTAATACACGAACTGTTCGCCGTCGCATTTTTTACGGAAGAGACGTTGCATTACGTTAATTGAAACTCGCCAACGGCGCTTGTGCCGCGATCTTGCGAGCTTGTAATTTTACAAGTGCGCGGCGACCGTTTCCTTCCTTCTCCTCCCCTCCCCAGACATAGTTACGTCATTAACTCTTTCTACCGATGCTGCGTTATTTGTCTTGCCTCTTTGCTGCCTTTTCTGTGCAACGTGTATACCCTTTTTATATTCTTATTCTTATTTTATACAACTTGAAGCTGAGTTTTAAATTACGAATGAGGTTTCACTTATATAACATTAAAAATAAGAAAAACAGATCATTCGAAAATTTTTTGCTGAATAGAAATTTGACTGAAGAGACACAGAGACTTTGTATTCGCTTGAAAGGGGATAGTTGAGAGAAAAAAATGTCATTTTTCGTTTACTTAACTAATCGGTCCAAGTTAAACGATGCTTGAGTGAAAAGTGTATACATCTTGCAGCAATCTTATACCTCAAAGAAAGGTATGCAAGTTGGTGATGGCTTGCCGACAAGAAAATCCCGCAGTCAGGATAACACACGGTTACAGCCAATAGCATGCGTGGAGAACAACGGCTTGCGGCCTAACGCAGGAAGGTTGCATCACGAATAGGGTAGGTAGATAGGTGACTGAGGATGGGAAGTACAAAAGCTTTCAAGCTTCCACCGTCCTCTGTTACCTCCGTTTTACGTACACACGTATAACCTATGCGCTTGGATAACGTGGCAAGGCCGTCTCGAATAGGCAGGAATCCGCCCTAACTTTATGCGGCTCTTATTAAATTCCAGCCAACGAGAATCGTTGAGGACGACACGCGAGGCGCACCATTATTTTACGCTTGTACCCTCCATCGTTCATGCGATATTCGCGCGAAAGATTCACTTCTGTGACTGTCACGTCGCGACGTTAATTGGTGCGAAGATAAAGGATAATTAGTTTTTGTTACGGCAGTCGCATTAGATGGGATTAATTTATAATGGAAATAGCTAGTGGCCTTTTCAAATTGCAACAATGTACGAGTGCTCGTTTTCAATTAAGAATAAGAACGATAAAATGTGATCGAACGTATAATAATGTTGAAGAAGAAGAAGAAGTCATTATGGTTTTGTTGTCAGATTGTATAACCTGTTGAATGCACTTGAATGCAGTCTTTTGTTTACGCAAAGACCTCTATATGCTCTGATAACAGGCACGAAAATTGTTGACAATTACATTAAGATAGTCAGCATTGATAAGACTATTGAGAATAATATTTTAACTGTATGTAATGCACATAGAAATATCATGAAATTCTCTAATTTGTTCTTCTATAAACGCTGCGCGATTTCCTTGGTATACGATTACCTTAGAATGTTTTCAATACGTAAATTTTATGTGCAAGTGATTGAGATCATTGAGCGCTAAGCTCTGCTTTCAATGGTCATTAAATCCAATCTGCCATGTAAAAAGCTAGGACAAGCTTAAAAATTCTATTCATTATACAAGGTGGTCTATTTGGATTGAAAACTTTGAATATTTCACTTATTTTTGATGATAGAGATATGTTTCAGATGAAAATAAAATTTCAAAAGGGACGTATGTTTAAGAGTGATTTATTTCTTTATATGTAAAATAAATCATATAATTCCATTTAAAAAAGTGATGATCTTCATATATTTTTGGCACGTCTACTTAGAAAAAAAACAAAGTGAACGAACCTCGAAATCATTTCATTTTTATCTGAAATATTTTTTCGTATCATCAACAATAAATAAAATATTCAAGATTATTAATTTAAATGGATTATCCTATATATATTAAGTAATATATAAGCTATTTCAATTTTTACATGATTATTATTTCGTGTTATCAGGTGTTACGAAGAGACACACACACACACACACACACACACACACACACACACACACACAACATATAATTGGATTATATATTCCTATATATTATTTCAAGATTAAATTTGATAATATTTAGTCTTTCTCTTCCTTTTTAATTTAATTATTTATATAGGTCTAGATTATAAATGTCATTAAAAGTGTGTAACGTAAAAAAAATTTGTATTATATTAATTAAGAATACGTTAATTAAGAGGATACGTTATTAACAATATTGCATCAAACAATATCGATAATGTTCTAGAGTTAAAAGCGTCGATGGAAAAAAATTTCCTAGACATCTGCTGACAAGCTCAGTCTTGGTATCGACTAAAGCCGGTTATTTGCAAATTGTGATTTAAAAAGACGAGTGAAAGGAAAAAAAAAAGAAAAAGACAGAAAGAAAAGAAAGCAGAAGGATGGAAAAAGGATGTGAGCCGAAGAAGGAAGAGAAAAAAAATCGTTGCCTCAGGACTCTTGCGATGTTGGAATAATTTCAACGTTTGCATGGATGAGGGTGCTCTACCACTGCGCCAACGTGTTCAACCCCTTCCTTTTCCAGCCTCTTCCTCGTCCTAGAATCCTTTTTCCGCGGTGTGAATTCGGCATACCACATAGCGGCTGCGACTGTCGTCCCTTAGCGCACTAGTGCGCAAGTTAAGTCTGAATAATGAATCCGTACGATGGGTGAGACCGACGCGCCTCGTAGATTTCGCGTCGCAGCGAATCCTTTAGGGCTGATCTTCTACGAGATGTTCTTGCAAGTTGCTTGGTCGTTACCTGAATATTAGTAAACTCTCTTCTATCGCGGAAAGGGGATTCAAATGAACATCCAGCGTGGAACATATGTGTTCCAAGAGAAAGATAGAGGGTGAGAAAGAAAGACTGAATATGAGTACAGAAAAACGTGCAGAAAGAATATTTTATAACTAGTAGAAATTTAATTTATCTCCGTGTTGGAGATGTCCTTAACGCGACAATCTGACAACCACGTACTTTTACTATAGAAAGAATTATGGGAAATGTTAAACCGAGAAAAAAATTATTAAATCTTTTAATATCCATATTTTTTTAATAATATTAATTAAACATTCGCTTATAGTAAATAAATATTTATTCAATTGAAGAATGATAGTGAAATCAAATTAACGATTCTTGTATCAAATAAATATATATTTATAATTAATAAATATTTATTACTATACAAACAATATTTATTAAAATTTAATTTCAATTTAATTTTTTTCGGTGTAATTAGTTGTGTCCAGATTTGAAAGCTTCCTTTATGTTTAGATATTAAATTTTAATAATTCGATATGATTTTAAAACAATACAATTGAGTTCATTACATTTCTTAGCATTACATTTATGTATTAAATTTCTACGTATAAATTATCTGTTATCGTTAAAGATATTCACAAAGTTTGTTTAAAAAAATTAAATGTTTAAGTGTATTAAATAAATTAAAGAGAAAGAACATCATACTAATAAAATCGTTTTATTATTAGAATAGAATTTTCTTTCAACGAAACTTTTAATACGTAGTTACTTTTACAACGGATGATATTTTGCATTGCTTGAATGATTTAAGAGATATCTGAAGTAACAAGAGGGAAACGAGTTTATAAAACTGATGTAGACTATGCACCCCTCTAATTTAGACTACGAGGTGAATAATGTCATTGAAATAACGCAACCGTGCGAGATAATACGATTAATTATAATGAGATTGAATAATGGATATGAATAGCGAGAGTGAGGTAACCCGTACATTTGGCAACCACAAATCCTTTGAGGCTGATCCCTGGATGTTCCTGCAAGTTGGCTGGTCGTTACCTACACGGTGGTTTACCTCCTACGGCATATGGAGCGGCTTATTTAGACGTTAGTGGATTCTTAGTCATAACTCATGGAATAATAAACCCGTAACGTATCATAAAATAACGTATGTGATACGAGATATAAATAATCGTAGTATAACTGTGTGACTTAACGAACAACTGCGCGACATTGCTGCACTACGAATAGAAAATCCTTGCGAGTTAGTTTCGCTAAGTCGCCAATCTTTTGTCATAATACATATTCGCTGAAACTGTCACACAACGGCGACAGAATTAATCAAAAGTATCTGATTAAATATGTCTCTACCGTTCTCTCCAAACGATCTCTCTGCAAAATTAATACTGTATGTTTTGCGAATTAGAGAGTTTCACGATATGCATGAGTAAATATACGAGGAAAAGACAGGCGGTTTGTAATTAACATTAGTCGATATCGTGATATCTTTTTTTCCTTTTTTTTTTTTAACGCGGCACATTTCGCCAGAGGAATTACGCGCGATGAGAGAATTGCGAAAAATGAAACTCAGTTACGAATAATTATAGAATAGCGTATATTTTTGGTTGTAAACATGCCGGGCGGATCTTCTGTTGTCTCTCTCGGCTGCTCGTGAATAAGCCTCTCTCGTGATGGCGTCCATGTAATTTTGCGTGCATGTAAAATCCAGGGAAAATACCTGGGAAAGCGGCCCGGTAATTAAACTACTGTACCGTGTTTGCACAAAACGCACGCCACAAAGAATATACGACGGCCATAATGGTATCGTATAAGCTGCATGACGCGCGACTCTTTTCATCAGTCGATATATTTCCTCCGCAATAGCGGCTGAGCTGTAGGATATCTAAAAAAATATGATGTAATAACGAGAAATTATTCGGCTTTATCACGCTAAAAAACTTGTTTCATGAATAATCTTTTTTTCTCCAGTTACATTTTATTACACCTCAACATACCAATTTCTATAAAGTTGATTGTTATATTCCATACATTTATTTTTTTTTATTCATTTTTTATGATTATAAATATTTTTATTCATTTATAAAACTGATACAATAAAAAGATAAATATTAGAGAAGTTATAGTTGAAAATTTGATAACATCGTTTTCCAAACAGGATCAAAATATTTTTCGGAATAAATGGTTGGAATACTTAATTTTCTAAAGGTGATGTCTTGTTGTTAAAATTATTTTGCTCTAAAAATATTTCGTAAATGAAGAGAGTCTATCGATATCCACAGTGATATACATATATCGACATTTAATCTTTTTAGCAGTTAGAAGAATATATTAGCAGTTAGAAGAATATATTTCAATGTTCAATGCAATTTTGAATATTTAAGAATAACTAATCTGTATAAATCTCAAATTTATTCAGAATTTATTTCGAAATTAATTTTAAAGTAAACATTGTAAATATGCAACCTTTGTCTCTAGAGAGTTAAGAATTTAAATGAATCTCGAATCAAATTGTCTTCGATTTAACGGTTCACCATTCATTTTAGAAACACGATCGATATCTTGAATAAGTTGCAAGTAGAACGAAGTAGTCAAATAAATCAACAAGAAAATGTAATCTGAATGCAATGCAGCTTTTTTTTGCAGTTGTCAATTCTACGTCGGCCTGTAAGATCGTATCTCACGAACTGCTTTATCCGATAGAGATGATGTGATGTACTGAATTCGTAATTGGCAGTAAGTGGTCCGTGAACTCTGCGTCGGTTTGTTTTCCAAAATAGGTACACCGCAGCTTGTTGAAAAATACGGTTTATTATTACCGCAAAAGCAAATGCAGCAGCCACAAAAAGCGATATATTTTCTGCGGGAATTCAACAAAGTTTTTCTCTTGCGTGATTACACGAACATGCAGATCACTATTAAAATGTTTTGAAAAGGATAAAACAAGCTCCCTGTGGCGTTGTTCCAAAATATACTTTTTTTCTTCGCACATCGATTTTGTCACATGGATTTTATGAATAATTTGTAAAATCTACATATTACATAATATTATCCTAAAAAATATATATATATATATATAATATTAAATTAATATTAGATTAAACATATTTAATATTATATATTAAATATTATATAAGGAACACGTACAATGTTCACAGAAATTAATTTTTTTTTCGTAAATTTTTTTTCTTCGAATATTCCGCTCATAAAAGCATCCAGGCGTTGAGAATGAAATTGGCATCAAAGAAAAAAAATCTAGATGCCTCTGTACGATTATCCGACCATCTATTTCAATATTACTGCCGTAGCATTCGCAAATAAAGCGGGCGAGAATGCCAGTGGAAGAGGTCTGAAATACGACCGTCTTTAGAGAACGGAAATGTTCGGTGTACTCGCGACTGCGGGTCTCTGTGTGAAATGGCTTTCTAGCGACCACCAACGTAAAAGCCAGCCCAGCTTTGGGGAACAACTGCAGCTGCCGCGAAAAAGCAAATGCAGCTGCAGTGCGCAGCTCACTTTACTATCAACATGTCATAGCTATTTCTTCTTTCTCTTCCTCGTCCTTTATCGCTTTTCACATCTAGCAAAAATTTCCCTAATCAAACTCAACTGATTTATGCCGCAAACCGCTTATTAATATTGCAAGTAAACAAGTGCCTAATCGCAAATAAAGTATTTAATTGTACTTGCTAGAAATTTATTTATTTTAATTATTTTTCGTGTTTAAATAATTTTCGCTATAACTGCAAGATTACATGCAAGATCATTTTTGGATGCTGAAAATAATGCCACAAGTAAAATTTTAACACAGAATTCAATCTGTGAATAATAAGCACAAATTTTAATCAGATTTTCAAAACAATGGAAGTTTAATGTACTAAAAATTATTTTTTTTTGCGATATTTGACTTTTTTTGTAAAAATGATTAATGCTTATCATAAATTTCTAATTATTATCTTAAAATCTTCATATTATACTATATAAAAAGATATTGAAATAAAAAGAATGTATATTATAAGAAATCAACTATACATTCTTCATGACTTTTAATCAGCATTTTAAGATAATGTTAATTTTTTAATAAAAATATTGCAAAAAAGTCATTTCTGCCATATTAAATCTCAATTATTTTGAAAATCTAATATGTTAGTGAAATTTGATTTGTTTTCAGCATCCAAAAGTCTATAAGAAATACTTTGTCTGGTTCAAAGTAATTTTTTATTATAAATTGATATTATCTATCTATTAATCTAATCTCGTAATAAACTTCTGTAATAAAAAAATCATGAATTAATAAGACACAATACTCTTTATGCACTATTTAACTCAAGAATCGATTTAACTCGAGAAAAAAAGATAAATTGTTATGAAGCTATTTGACATAATTTCTTTCTTTATAATAACTATTCTTTACTGGCCTTTAAATATGCAATTCCATTGAAAATCCATAATAAAAAAATGTTGTATTAATTATAAGGTTTATTTTTCAAAAATATCATTATAAATCTTATACATGCTTATTCCGTTCAATATTTGTTTTTATGTATTTTTTTCATAAAATTGTGATTAAAATTCATATCCATACTGTCTCAGATAGGTCTAATGAATGTCTAATAAATCGAAGAACAATCGATAATATTTAATGTTATTAATAATAATAATTTTATAATAATTGAGATGTAAAAATATCCCATCGTTAAAAAAATCAGATGAATGATGCTTCTGGATTAAGAATATATAGATATAAAGTCTATCACAGTTTAACAAAAATTTGTTATCTTCGACGAATGGCTGACGAAGCGCGAATCCAAAAGACAACGTGACACGTTTAACAGAATCCCGTTTGACATCGTAGAGTAAGTAATTCGAGACATACAATGACAGTATTCTCCGTACGTGGGTGTATTCTTATTGCTCAGAGGGATGATTCAGGCGGGGATAAACGCGGTGGAAGAACGCAGGAGACCGTTGTTGACATAGTCGACGAAACGAGACGCGAGGTGCATTATCAAGCATCGAGACACACTCGTGCCCTTTTCGTATACGCAGCTTCGTTCGAGCACGCACAAATGGGCTCTTACCCTTGGCAAAGTGCAAAGCGAATGCATATTGACTCGCGACGTTTCTGCAGACCGGATTTAGCATGAGGTGCTCACGTGTACGCGACAGAATTGAATACCGCATCGGAAACGAGTTTCTCTTACTTGTCGCTGTGTTGTTAAGATGCATATATGCGTTAATTGTCGCTGCAAATTCCCTTGGGCGTTTAAGCGAATCTTAGAGAACGATAATCAAGTGTTAAGTGCAGATAGTCAATAAGTCTTCTATAATTTTATTTGCATGTAATTGTTGTATTTGAATTTCAGATCTAGTTGAGAGATATTTAAGGAACAAAGTTGCTAAATAATAGTAATAATATGATAATGTAGTCATTGTAATACATATTTAATTTCTAATTAAGTTCTCTTTGACTCTTGGATAGATATTTTTAAAAAGAATTTTTTTTTAAATTCGCAAGTTTTACTTTTTGATATTTTTCCAAAAGCTATGATCTATAAGCTATCTATGAGCTATATGATAAATCTTATTTCTTTATGAAGTAACTTTTTAGGAAAACTTTAAAATTCTTTTTCGGCAGTATTTAATTTAAAATAATTTTTTGCTATTTAAGTTTTTAGAAAATGTATTAGGAAATCATAGGAAGAATTAAGAAAGTGTGACCTTCTTAATGCAAAATTATTGAATCAAGATTAATTGATTTCTGTTGAGAAACGAAAAATGGAAGTATGTGATTTGTTTGAAAACAGCTATAAGAATTCTTCGGTAAAGTGGAAAATGATTTATATGCATGCAAGGTTAACGTGGCGTAAAGAGAGTTCCGCGCTTGTTATGCAAGCTGAGCTACGTTAAGAGCGGGTTTTATTAAAAATACCCAAGCTAAAGATAGCAGGGAGTTGGAAATTTTTCTTTTTTCCCTTTCCTTTCTCCGGTTGCTCTTTCATTTCTACCCGGAAACGCGCTAATCCGAACCGGTGATGATGGTAAATGAAAGAACAAACACTCGACGAAACTTTGAAATCAACATAAAGATATACAATCGACATAATGCAAAGAGTACAGAAGACAGAATAATTCATTTCATTTATAATGATATCCATTATTTATATTATTATTATTAATATAAAT
>Ga0157363_1004131_pt1 | contig 13321 bp, 9 predicted proteins | sample AttsexASBM1_FD_111477 | JGI IMG/M metagenome (GOLD analysis project Ga0157363, IMG submission 111477) | Fungus gardens microbial communities from leaf cutter ant in Ribeirão Preto, State of São Paulo, Brazil - Atta sexdens ASBM1 | ecosystem: Host-associated > Fungi > Mycelium > Unclassified ...
TGTGTGTGTGTGTGTGTGTGTGTGTGTGTGTGTGTGTGTGTGTATATTTGCTCTTTATAGTTTATAAATTATTCTCTATAAAATATTTATTGTCGTTTTTTTATTCGAGAAAAGAGGTCCTTCTTATTTCCTTTTTTTCTGGAAATTCAAAGGATAAAACCAATATTGCGTACTGATCGAAGCATTCTTCATTTTCTTGTTTCTTTCGGCAATTCTCCCATTGTTATTGCAAGAACAATTACACACATGATTGTGCCTTTTCTAGTAAGTTTAATTATCTGTGCCTGATGTGCTGTACTCGATGAACTGCGACGACGTTTCTGCGCTCTCCCCCCCCCCTCTCCCGTCCTCCTCCCTCCCCGCAATTAATAGACGCACTAGCGACTTGATCGTCATACATGGAAATCATCAGTGATGAAAGAAACGTTAGAAACTATATTCTGATGAAATTATGCGCTGCATCATTGTTCACAAAGCTGATTCAGGAATTCCCGTAATAAAATAAAAAATCTTTTTTAGAAGATTAGGAAGATCTTAGTCAAGGATTAATTTATCAAAATTCGACAACAAAATATATAATATTAAGAAGCTCCTGCAAAAATAAAGAGAAAATCTCTTTCAAATATGCTTCGAAAATTACTATAATTTATTTGCGTACACAAAATTTACATTTCGCCTAATTACAAGATAATTGAGATATTCCGTACTTTAAATGAATTCCCGTACGAGTCGTATGTATATGCGTTTTCTGAGTCAACGTATAGTATCACGCGCTATTATATATACAAGTGTTTTAACGCGTGCAGCGCATGTGTGTTTAAAAAGAAGTCGCGCGCGCGCACTCGCACGACGCGAGTCGTATGCAAGTCGGGTGATTAAAAGTATTCTTTTTTGCTCTAATACTTTTCGCAAATAATGCAAGCGGCATTTGCCTCAAGCGGCTAACACAGCGTGCGCGCAAAAAGATGCCTGCTCCCACCGTTGTCCTCCGTTCTCCCGCCTCTTGCCGCATCGTTCATTAAACAAGGAGAACGCGCTATCCATCCTTGGGTTAAATTATCGATACGGCGCGACGCCGTCGCATACTGATCGTCGTAAGCCAGATTAATGGAATTCTATTGGGAGCAGACACGGCGTCGTTGGCCGCGCGTCCGGGAGACGACCTTATCAGCGCGCTATTTCGGTGGCGATGATAACGTCACTCGGAACGCGTCGACGACGTCGATCCAGCCGCTGCCAGGGCTGCCAGGTGCAGATCCTGAATTCCGCCGCTCGTTCGTGCGATACAATCGGCGTACTGAAATTAATGCTCTTTCGCAATCCCGTCGACAGAAACGCCCAGACATAAGCCGAATTAAGTTCGCCGCGTGATCACCGCAAATCCTGTATTATAGTCTTCGATGACCTAAAAACTACTGATAGGAAAATTTGTGATCTTAATTTTCTGCCTTTCTTATCTCTTTGCATCTTTTTGCATCACGATCAATTGCGTGTCGTGTTCTACGATTATGTAATTAAGAAATTTGCTAAAACTTTCTGTTGTCAACGAGATGTTGAATCGTATTGAAATGTAGTTTAAAATAAATACAAAAGTTATTTAGATTCATTGATTATTAACCTTTAAATGGATAAGTGCACTTTTGCTGAAGAATTACAATCTACAAATTCAGTTGGATACAGATCTGAAAATAATTTTGTTAGACCATTAAAATAATTTTGGAATCTTAAGCATGATAATGTAAAATGTTTTTATATTCTAGCAAATATTGTTGTCCTATCTAATTATTTTTATGATTTCAGCAAAATTATTTTTAGAGATCTGCATCTCTAACTAAATTTTTAAATTCTTCAACAAAATTGCTCTTTCCGTATAGTTACTGCATCTCAGATACAGATTTTTTTAAAACCTTATTCTAGAAAAAAAAAATTAAAAGTACTGTCTTAGAAGTTTCAAAGTTCATTATTTTTACTTTCCTTTATTTCATAATCTACAACTAATGTAAATTTAACAATAACATAATATACTAATAAAAAATAAAACTATAAAATTAGAATTTTTTGGGACTTGTTAACATCTCGCCTACAAAAAACTTTAAAAATCATCTATCTCTTATAAAGGTTGAAATTTACTGCAGCGATATATATATTTTTTCGATCGAAAACAGCGACTTGTGTCTAATTTGTGTAGCCTTGTCACGTTGCAAAGGAAGGAATAACTAAATAGAATATTAATTTTCTGGCCTGTTAGAAAACTGATTGCAAAACACACATTATCACAAAGAATATGTATATATTTTTTGGTTCTCTCAAGAGTTCGAGTCAAGCGCATTGAAATTTGAATTTAATATTAGTTACGGCAAAAAAATGCATGTTAATATTAAATCACTTTTCAATAAGTTTACGTCAAACATATAGTTTGAATCTGTTTACATCTCTTTACAATAAGCGTGAAAAATATTTGCGATTTTTCTATTGTGTTTTCTCAACAAGATTTTAAAAAACTTTACGCAAATCTTTACGCAAATATTAACATTTGTGTTCTATGAAGATAAACCGGACGTTTGTCTTCTAAGATTTATATAAAGTTAGTTGAAACTTTAAAACCCGCGATGATAAAGATTTTAGGAACATGTTTCGGTTATATTCCATGAGTACGCTAAACGAACATAGTTTACATTATGTTATACGAGCTCGTTATTTAGCATGACATAAAAAAAGTTCAAGAATGTTACCGTTGCTCGTCGTCACGCAAAAGGATGATCAGTGGAGGAAGATTAAGAGTGGATCTCAAGAATAGCGGTTCAAGATTTCAGGAATGAACTGTGATCTCTGATGAAGCGATTATGCGAGAATGTAACAATAAAAACAATTAACGTAATTAACTGTATTTATACTTTTTTTTCATTACACTGAGAAAAAGTATTTGATATTTGTGGTAATTATAATTGTGTGGTAAAACATTTATAATTAAGAGCTCCATTTTTACAGTTATTACTGCTATAATGTTAATAACAATTATACTTATAATTCTTAAAATGTATATAATTCGCGTACTAAAAATGACTATAAATTATAATTATGCAACTATTTTTTTCTCTCAATATATCTCTAAATATTTTTGGCACTTTAAAAAACTTGCTTATTTCTCAAATTAATATTACTATTATAATAACTCATTGCCGATTACAGTGTGTATCTGCTTATCTCGGTACTTTCCTTTCCGCACGCGCTAAGTGCATAAATAGTTGAAAACGAAGAACTAGTTTCAATATACAGCTCGGTGTCAACTGCATCCCACGCATTCGTCTCTCCCTTCTCCATTTTGTCATTTCATGCTTATTTCGCGAGCGTTTTAGACTCGACCGTTGCATTAGGTCAGTATCAGACTACGCATTGAAGATTGAGATCGAAAGATTGAAAGATCGAAATTTGACTAATCAAATCAAAAGGTAAAATTTCTTTGTCAAAAATCATTAGTCAAATATCGATCTTTAATCTTTAATCTCAATCTTTAATGCCTGATTTTGTCTTTAGTCTTGTATCAAAACAAAAATAAATCCTCTTTAACAGTATACTCAATGGATGAATTCATGATAAATCGTTTAAGTCGTAGTGCAAAACCGAAAAACTAGAAGCGATTCGAGAAAAATATCGCGATATATCCGATGGATTGCGATAGACGTTACGAAATCCGTTGCAATCGATCGAGGGTTATCGCGCCGACACGGTGCTCGTTCAGCGTGCGATCGTAAAATCGTGATAACATTTTCGGCATGAATCATATATTCTTCTTCTTGGAGTTTGCCACACGTGTGTGACGCAAGTGCCGATGAAACATCCGTTCTTCCGAAATTATACCTACATATACACAACATGCGATCGAAATATACCAGCTATGCTAATATCACGTGCATATTTTCTGATAGGAATCTTTCTCTCTTTAAAAATAAAGTCTTAACTGAATTTTTAACTGCAGCACTATTTTTAAGAAAATTATATACGTGCCAAAATTATAAAATTATATCTTTCATTCGTGCACAAATAAAAACTGATAACCAATAGCACATTTTATTCGAGAGACATCCTAGAAACGTTCTCAGGATATTCAGAGGATGTACCGACAGTATATCTTAAGGAGGATATATCTTAAGAAGTTCTTTGGATCTGTATAGGAATTTACACGAAAAGAACGATTTTGCTAAAGCATCTAAAAATTTAGTTACAGATCTAAAAATAATTTCGTTTGAACCTTTTAAAACAATTATGTAGAACGCTCAAATTAATTGTTAGAATATCAAAACTTGTTGCAGCCATTATGCTTGAGCGTCCTACATAATTATTTTAATAGTTTAACAAAATAATTTTCAAATCTGTATCTAATTAAATTTTTAGATACTTCAGCAAAATTTTTTTTTCATGTGTTATAGAAAGTAAAATCTTATTCTTGATCAACAAGATTCTTCTTTTGTTGGTGACGTAAGCCACTGCATTCATCTGCGAGAAGCGTCTAGAAGCGAGAACGCAGTTGCATTTGTTCGTTCGAGGAGGTTCCGGATCGCGCCTTAAATTCAGCTTATCTCGTCACTTTCGCTTCTCGACATTCGTCGAATGTCGTGCTTGAATCGACCGATAGCGGCCGGCCTCGCGCGCACGTATAAACGGGGTAAACGAACTCTTTGTAGCAAGCACGGAGGGGGGCACCGAATTGCGAGCCCAAAGTGCATCCGACGATAACGGAGACCGATATTATGCTCGTTTCGCAGCGACGTATCCGTTTCGTTACGTGTCGCGCGTTCCTTGCAGTCGCTTGCATGGTTGTTAAAAATTTTCCAGATTCACCTTGCCACGCCCGATCGACAGGCGTAGATATCGCGCATTTTATTAATATTAACATCCCCATGCGGAATACTTTTTATATTCTCACGTACCTATATTTTTTTCTCTCACTCTATATACCGTACATTTATCTTTAAAAATATTTCACATATGTTTTTAACAATCGCAATCTCGTTCATATAGTTAGTAACGCGATTCCCGTATTGTACGCACTGCGTTAAACAATGTAGTATAAAAAAATTTCAAATTTCTTATAATCAATACTGAAAAAGAATTGGTCCAATTTTAATAAAATTGATAATACTAATATTTATAATTTAACAGATATTTTATAATTTAACTAATTTAACAGATATTTTATAATTTATCTAATTCTCTCTCTCTCTCTCTCTCTCTCTCTCTTTCTCTCGTCAATTAAAAACGGAGACATTTGACATAATAGTAATTTATGTCTACTATTCTTAAGGTTTGTTTTAACGAGGAGGATTATGTAAAATAATGTAAAATAATATGCTTGAAAAGCTTCACATTATGTAGAGCTTTCTATTAAATGCCTGCGAACTTTATTTGGTAAACTTTGCATTGTTTAGTCGTAATACTAATAAACCAAATCCAATCTCGGGCGTTGCTTAATATAATAGAGGAAAATATGAATAGTGGAAGCCAGGAAAGTAAGTAGATAGAGGATACGAAACAAAGCAATGTTTTGCATTCGCTGCCTCGCGTAATAATTACAATCAATTCACTCCGAGAGCGTAACGAGAAACGCGGGGCGTTGTATGAGTTGCCCGTTAAAATTTACGGCCAGACAATATTCATTGATATTATATGATATTAAAATTTATGGAATATAATATGTTTTACACGCGAAACATGGGACATTTTGCGCGGCTCTAATTGGCTAAAAATCACCCATTCCCTCGAATTTTAATGAAAAACATATTTAACGACGTAAATAAATGTATTTCGTAATACCATACATTATTATGGTCGCATTGTTTGCTTCTTATTACCGATAACATTTTTACGCGCGATCAAATTCCGCGATATTTAACGCCTCGATTTCAAAATAAAAAATTCTCACAATGTATGGTTTTTTTATCTGCCTCGCAAAGCGTGGAATATAACTTTAGACATATTGATTTATCGAGATTTTTATCCCATTCTACACTTATCGGATTATTCCATGCCAGCATTATATGAAAATTCAATTATTATTCTAAATTACATTATATACCCCATTTTTGGATATAAAGTGAAAATTACACGTAATATGAGAGGGAGATAATTTTATTTAAATCGCAAAAAATACGATATTCTTTTACTATCAACCAAAAATCCAGCAAACTGCCAGTTACCTCCAAATTACATAAAGCGATCCTATTAGTGTATTTTCCTCGCAAAAAATTAAAGACGCATGGATCAGATTCAAAAAAATTAACTTTATATGTTTCGCACATAAATCTTTCACACATAAATAAATATCAAATTATAATTATATTTTATAATTAACATAATAAAACAGATTACAAATTTATCAAATATTTCGTCTTATTTGTAAATATCACTTTCTTTCTCTTACGTATTATATATTTATATTTATACTTTATACATTTATATTATATATTGTATTTGATAGTTGATTTCGTTCCTTAACATGTAAAATTATATTTTAAATAATTAATTTGTTTAATTAAAAAAAAAAATAGAGGGAAGAGAAGAGCAACCGGGCTTTACTCATTAGACACCCGGTCATCGCTGTTTCATCGAGGATGAAACGCGAACTAGAATCTTGCCAATTCGCATCTACCAGCTAATCCGGTGAACGAGTATCGCGCATTCGTATCCTCTCAACGTATAGGTATATACCGGTCATCCAGGTTAAGGTGTCATTCGATGCCCCATTACTTATCGGACGTGCGGAATCCTCGATATACGGTCAAGATGAGCGGAGAAAAGAGAGGAGAAGGTAGAGATGGCGATAGATAGAGATAAGAAAAAGAGAAAAAGAAAGACAGAGAGAAATCTCGATCCGATCGCGCCGGAGTGTCGATTCCATGACGACCTGGAAATCCTCGAGCGAAACTTCCTACCGCATGCAATCATGATCACAGTGATCGTCGACACGTGCGTTTCCGTGATTCAGTGATAGTCAAGTAGCAAGCCAGCGAACAATCCGCAACAACGATATTCGAACTTCTCGATCTTATTGGCTGCTCACCGATCGTGTAGACTGGAAACGGTCTCACACTGTGAAACAGCCGTTTCGAAATTCCATCGCGTATTAGCGAGCTCCGATGGCGAAACCCGTTGGTATAGACCTACTTTACGGTGTCATGCGTATAATTGCATAATTAACTTTTTTTTCTATTTTTTTCCCTCGCCACTGTGTTTTATGCACCGCGGGAACAAATTTCAATCTATTCGACCGATTTCATCTATGTCCGATTTCGCGATACATTTTTCCAAATAATTTTTTAGAAGCTTTAAAACACATACATACATAGAGATTTTTCGAAATTTTTCACCATAAATTTAAATGTGAAACTTTTATATATTTTAAAAGCGAATTCTGAAAATACGAAATTGTTAGAAATTTTTTAATTGGGGGAAACTAAGCGGAGCGAATTTGTGGTTTTAACCAATTTTAAAGGAAAAATTCTACATGATAATTTATAGTTACAAGTGTGTTCTTGATTAGTACGTGCATATGTGTGTCCCACTAAGAAATGTCGTGAGATGAAATTGCAAACGTTTTTTATCAGATGCACTTCACCGATTGGCCGGCTTTCATCGTATGAGAGTTAATAAACGAGGAATGTCAACAATTTTTTAACAAATATCTTATCGGTGGCTTTGAAGAAATACGGAGTAAGAATGTTATGCGTGAGCATAATTTGACAACGTGATATAGCTTGATATCTTTTTAATTATCGAGCAATTAATATATCAAGATAAAAAGCTTTTCTTCTTATCTGAAAAGGATATCATTTTGAAATGTTTACTCGAGAAAACAATCATCACGGCTTTTCTGATTTCGAGGAAAGATGTGTACATCGGTGTCGGTAACAAAACGCATCGGAATTACATTACGAGTTTTCTTTATGGAAAAACTTATACGAATTCTCGTCGAACGAATTCCTCGACAAGAGTAAGATGCGCTCAAGTTTCTTTTCTTTTGATCCAATAAATTTGATCCAAATTTAGCAAATTGCAATACCGAGAATCAACCTATAACTAGTAAGGCAGAAAAACAAATACCGAAATAATAAAAACGGACAGTATTTAAGATGGAACTTAGATTCAAAATTAGTAAATTAGGGGAAAACTTGCAAAAAAAAATCCCAAAAGAGATGCGCTCAATTAAAGCAATAAGGGGTTTAATAAAATTTCGACGTCTGCTGGAAGTCAAACAGAGCCGGGCTGCAAAGTCTCCCTGTCGTAAAACGAAGGAAATGCGTTCTCCGGTGAGAACGTAGAGAAGAAAGGAAAAAAAGAGACGTCAAATCGCCGTGGCCGTGCCTATTTCCAAACGGTTTCTATGCTCCTCCGGCGATAGTAGGAGGTCCTTCGCCTTCTCACGATGGCGACGGACGCCGCCAGTCTCTCTCTCAGTTCCCGCGAGAGTGAGATAACCGGAATACAGGTTTCTGCGGATAGAGTTGTGCCGTGACGACGACGCGGCGGAATGGTAGGGGGTATACCGGTAGAGATGCTAATGTCGGCCTTGTGCCAAATACCCGTGCTCCTGGTGCCCATGTGCACGCGCGTGTGCATACACGCGCACATAAACGAGCGCGCGTATACACGCGATCGACACTGCACATTGATCGGCATCGACGGCGACAAAGAGCGCCGAAACTACATCGAGTACTGGTATTGAATCATCTCCCTGTCTTTCGACACTGATAAGGCGAGAGGTAGCATACAGTTATCGGTCAACTGTCGTTTGCTCGAGTTTACGAGACTCTAATTGGAGTAATCTTTGCGCTTATAAGCTAAAGATACGCTTATCTTTACTCGCGAATTTGTACGGTATGCCTCGTTGTTTTTATTGATGTCGAGAGAATTTTCGTAATTTATGCAACGTGAAAAACAGATCACGACTGCCTTTAGAAACTGCATTTGTTTTTCACAATTAACATTTATAAATAATATTTAAATTAAATATATAAAATTGAATTTATTTCACATCAATACGCGCATTAAATGAAAAGTACTGCAAATTGCATTAATTTTACTAGTCACGTATAGTATATCGTGTTACAAAAAAGAAATATATTCGAGAAATTTTAAATACAAACAAATATTAATTTATAATAGTTGAACTGCAAAAGTATTAAACAGCTACACGCTTTTTGCGTGTTTTTGAACTTAGGAATGAATACTCTGCAATGTAATGTAATTTATCATGCATGCATATGCATTTTAATGATCGATACTGGTAATCGATTCGAAACTATTAATGTTGCAAGAAATCGATTTTTTTGAACTACATACATCTCGTGGAGATAATCAATGAATACGCTTACTTCAAAGCAAATATGTCGATAAATATGGAATATACATAAAAGGCTTTTTGAAATTACGTGAAATACTCAAAAGATTATCATTATGCTAATTTGAAAACGTGAGAAATTCTCCTCAAGCAGTTTAGGAATATACTTCGCAGTATCTTGCACACGCCATTCTTTATTATTCACGATGTTATCCACAAAAAAAAAGATACATTTTAATAACAATCGGTGTATCCCAAGCGCACGTACGTAATTTTAATTTCACTTTTAACGTATTCTCTTTAGCTATTTGCGCTATCTGATTGAAACCTAATCATCACTATCATCAGACGAACAAGAATTGTATCATCTGAAAATGTAAAAGATATAAATAAGTGGAATAAAATAAACTTTATCTTATTCTTACATCTCTATAAGAAAAATTACAATGAAAAACATAATATGTATAGTAACACGCGATGTACAAATGTAAGATAAAGTAAATATTAAAAGCAAAGTGTAAATAATAGTTTAAAACAGTTAGGATAAAAATAATCTCAGATATGAAAGATTGAAATAATTTAAAAATAATTTAAAGTAAATAAATTATTAGTTTTATGTAATTTCAATCGATATGTCATAAAAAATAATTATGTTTAATATTCATTAGATCACATATTAGATAACATATTAAATAATAATTTAGTCATCGTTTGCAATGTGTAATTCTCGTTTCTATCAATGTAGATTAACTTTACTCTCTTTGTTCTTACTCATTTTTTTCTAATTCTAGAAATAAGACAGGAATAAGGAATAATGGACTCAAAATTATAGTTAATCTACATTGGTGGAAACGGGCATAAGAGTCTAATCTACATATAAATGTCTGTTCTAAACTATTATCCGATTTTCTCTGTTTAAATAGTGTACATGCAAAATGCATATATATGTATACATTTTATACGATTATTTGAATCACGAATAAAAATATAGAATTTGATAACAATTTAATAGCAAAGGCTCCAAGGAATACAATTCAAATACAAAATATATAAAATAAAAGGCTTGGAAGCCGAGCAAGATATTTATGCTAAATAATTGACGAGGTTCATAACAAATATTATTAAAATCGTGCTGATTTAATGGACACTGGCTCTCAGATTATATAAGTGCATTACGGTCGCATTATTTTAAGCCTATTCTACAATATTTGCATAAGCGTAATTATAAATGATTGTAGTTGTATCAATTCACCAATCACAGCCGAGTATGAAGAAAATATCCAGCTGTGATTGGTCCATTCTTATCTATAGAATAGGATTTAGGACCAATTCTCAATTTCTTTTGAAGAAATTAATATCAAGAACAACGAGCACTGATCAAATCAGCTTAATTAAATCAGAGCGCGCATGCTTGAAATTGTCAGAGGTCGCGATCGAGTGCATAACAGCATGCATATTTCCGCGATTTCGTCATTCTGGCAAAAACCTTGAATTACGTAAACGGCGGAGATTCAAAGGGTAACTGTGAACATTCGTTAAGAGCGTTAAAAGGAACGAGCCAAAGCCGGTGAAAACGGCGAGGAGAAAAATCGTCGATCTTTTTTGTTCTCGCCTCATCGGCTGCATATCACCAATCGCAATTGCATCGTGCAAGAAAGAAGGTTAGACCGGGCCGCGGCGGTGCACGTTGAGCACGGTGCGAAAATCATGTGAAAAACTAGCTGTCCTAGAAACGGACCAGCCTGTCAGTGGCACAAACCACTCCTGACGTGCACACGCATACGATCATTGAGACGCATTATCGGCATCGCCGATCACAGCGAAGGGAGGGGGTTCAAAACGGTGTGTACCGAAGTTGATTTTCTGGCGCGCCAATCTAGCGTGCGGGATCAAATGTCGCGGATCAGTCTCGAACGATTACGTGAGTACGTACTTACTTGTCTTTTTTGCTGATCGTTGTTAGTCGCGCGATACAATCGTATCCGAAGCGTTCATATCTACGTATCGCGAGTAGCATAATATTCAAACGATGAATGATTAGCCTGATATATATCGTTTATCTTTGTCATTGAATAATAGTACTCATCCACGATTTATTTTGATTACCTTATCGTCCCAATCGTTAGGTTTCCATCGCGGGAACGTTGACTTTTATGTAAAGATCTACACGTAACAACACACCGTAAATAAAGTTACTACTCGTTTTATGGTTGTTTTAATGACGATTTTAACTTGACAAATTACCTCGGTCGTAAAGCGCGTCGTGATCAATTAATCGGCGGTTTGATTGGTACTATAATATAGTCATAACGTAACATCATGAATCCTCGCAATGTAATGCCGCTTAAGCTTCGCTTGAGATCAGAGAAGCAAACATAACGCTTTTCTTTGCTACAACTCGAAAGTAGGTGCCCGGTTGCGATAAAATCGTAGAAAATAACCTTTGAGTGACTGGTTTTCCATCGGCTTCTAATATCCCGTGCCAATCTTCCCGGCAATCGCATTGCGAAATGCCCTTCGAGGAGCCGCGCGTCCAATTTCTCGAGACACTTCGTAACATCATGACTCGCCACTCGACCTAGTCTCCGTTTCATCGAACAGATCGGAACAGATTTGCCGATTGGCATTCCGTGACCGCGAAACCGTCTCTTAAAAGCTCTTCGTAATCGAAAAATTGTAATACCTTTCGGTGAAATTTAAAACAATCTATTAATTGTAATAATTTATTCTATTTATTTGATTATTCATTTATAATAGCTATTTTATTATTATTAACTTTATATTAAATTTTAATAAATGTCATTAAAGTGCTAAGTATTTCAGAACTTATATATAATTAATCGATCGTATTCTTGAACTTTTAATCTATTTTTAATTTTAAATTTTATATCGTGAGCAAAATCTAGACACAAATCGTAGAGAAAACTAAATTAATTACCTTTATCATAAATCGGTTGTTATTAGAATATCTAATAAAAGCTAATAGTATGTATTCATGTTATTAAGTTTTTATTATTGTGGGATTTTCCACAAAGCATTTATAAATCCATATCATGTACATATATTTGCACATTTAAGAATTTGCAACGCACAATATTTCGATCGTGAACACAATTCTGATTGCATAATTTATAATTTTAAGAATACTCTTGTGACGCACTTCGAAATCTTTTTATGTAACCTGTTTTGTTGCAAAAAATCGCAGAAAATAAACTAGATATTAATAAATGAGCGTTTAGCTAGTTAAAAATTTTTTTTTTCAAAATTAATGTTAATTGCTAATTGCGTTATACATTTAAAAGATCATAAACTTATAATCGACAAGATTTGCAGCAAAAATATGTGAACTTCGGTTTTAAATTTAGTATTAATTATGACAAAAAAGAGGCGATGTATTTATACATCGAAGTATGGCCTTGTAAAGAGGAAACCTACCGACATTGAATTAGATACATCGACACATTTTTCTGATCCGATCTGTTAAATTTTTCAAGTGATTCTTAGTAAATCGACCTTCGAGATATAATGTGTTTAACGTATCGGTTGGAGTTCTACGGTTAGAAGGGAGATATTTTATAATTAGTTGCAAGAACCTATGAACTTTAAACGTTTGCTGTTAGACTCTGGTAACGCTCCCATTTGTAATCATTTTCCGATTGAAAGTAAAAAAGAATTTTAATCATCTTAAAATTATATGTTTGCAGATTTGCAAAAAAATACTTATTTATGCATCTGTAAGAAATATGAATATTAAGCATTGAAAAAAATTCTATTATAAAATGCTGCATATATATAATATTTTAAGTGTAAAATTTTAAATAAAAGAAGAAAAAGTTTAGAAAAAATTTAATTAAAGTATTTTTTATTTTCTGCGCTTGGGATTATCGTAATGAACCCATTTTTCGTTCCCAGTCACAATGCGATGCAGAAATCCCTTCCGTCTTTGCCTTTCAAGCAGCTGTTCACAAGCAAACAAACGCCGTTCAA
>Ga0157363_1004132_pt1 | contig 13321 bp, 3 predicted proteins | sample AttsexASBM1_FD_111477 | JGI IMG/M metagenome (GOLD analysis project Ga0157363, IMG submission 111477) | Fungus gardens microbial communities from leaf cutter ant in Ribeirão Preto, State of São Paulo, Brazil - Atta sexdens ASBM1 | ecosystem: Host-associated > Fungi > Mycelium > Unclassified ...
TATTTCGATGTGCGTTAGATAAGATATGTCACTCTGAATGTCACGGTTGACCAATTTCGCTAATAATTGTCTTTGTGTAACTACAAAGAAACTGTATACGGATATACGTAATGTAATGTGTAATATATACGGATGTATTATGTCTTCTTTTTATCATGTCTATATGTGCCATTCTTTTCTCAAAGGTGATACAATTACAAAAAAATGTGATTTTCGAGTTAATCTCATGAATGAGTCAGATGAAGATTACTCTATTAATATCATCAAAAGTGAACATCACTCAAAGAAAGGTTTCTTTGATTGTTTCTTGAAATGTTTCTTTGCTCTACGATTAAAAAAAAACATTTCTTTGATTTGAACATAATTTCTTTAAATCAAATTTTTTTATTTAATCTCCAAAAATAATATTTAAATCAAAGAAATAATGTGTTCAAATCAAAGAAATTTTTTTCTTTAACCGTATAGTAAAGAAACATTTCTTTAAATCGAAAAACCTTTCTCTGGTTAACTTCATAATCTGTTCATCCGTAAATAGCATTTGTTCTTAAGGCTTTTAAAAAAGTCATAACATGACTTCTACATGATATCACTTTGAATTATGTCGTTTTCTTTTTAAAATGAAAAGAGAGTCTTCTACAGAGAATATTTAGAATTATGACAGTCTTGATAATCGACGTTTGAGAAAAAATTATTTATTTAGAATTCAATCATTGTAGCTCAAAGTGAATATAAACTGTTGTTGATAATATTTCAAATTATGTCACTTTTAATGAATTATTTCGGATTTATTATAATTTTATAGGATATCAAAAAAAAAATTGTCACAAAGAGTGGTTATTCTTAAGAGCTGTGAAACGACAAAATGACAAAAATCACATTTGATTGTTTCAAAGAATATATTCTTTTTGTCGACATTATTTGATTAATCACTTTTTTAAAAATAATATTCCCTCTTTTCTAAGAAACTTATTTTTTTAAGTTGTGTCACTTTTGAAGTAAGAGAACAATATGATCTTATGATGTATTACAAACGAACAAAAATATTTTTCAACAGGATTATATTCTAGACATTGAGTTTCTTTCAAAAGAACTCTTTCAATTTACAATACGATTATCGCAACGTAGTTATTTTTCTAACATCTCATATTTTTCTCCTTCATATTTTGCAATCGTTGACGAAGAGAAAAATACCTTGAAGAGATCCGCAATATTCACATATGAAAACTGCTTACTCAATTTTATTCTTATTGTACGATCAGATGTTATAGAATCAATAAACTGAATGAAACCAGTGAAGATATGATAGACTACAGTAAGATAATAATGTCATATCGTTGTTTTTGAAGACGTGGAAACCGTATATTAGAAAAATGACTTTTTAAAATAATTTCTGCAAAAACATTCTGAAAGAAAATATAAATCAGATACAGGAGATGGAAGCAAATGTAAATTAAGATGAGAATAATACAATATTTGGTTTTGAAAAACACAATATTTATATTTAAAAATTAATAAAAAATATCGAATTACATATGCCGAAAATATTTTAGATAAATATTTATTAAAAGAAATTACAAAATATTTTTTAATATAAACATAACATAAAAAATTTTTATTAAAATTTTATTAATGCAATGTTGTTTAGGAAAACTCAATAATTCTCTTGAAAAAACACTTTATGTATAAAATTAGTACTTTGGAGTTGTATATGTCTTATAAAAGATAAAGATTGCATTTTAAATTTGTTGCATTTATATTTCTTTATAAAATAATATTCAGAATATGTACGTTTACATATTTCTGTAATATTATTATACATATCTATTAATATATATATATATATATATATATATATATATATATATATATATATCTGTGTAGATACATTTTATAAATTTGAATTATTTATACAAATATACAATATATATAAATTTATATTAAGACACAATTAGTAACTTGATGTAATAAATAAATAACAAAAAGAGAGAAAGAACAATCAGATGTAATCAGCAAATGAATTACTTAACAAAATTATTTTTTCAGAGCGTTATACCTGATGGAAAAAGACCGAACGAAATATACGGCCGAGTTTGTTGTGGAAATCTGATCACGAGGATATTTCCTAGAAAAATCCTTTTTGTTGAGATTACTGACACAATAAGCTCTACATAAGCAGAGGACGACAGTCCGAAAGCCCTGAAAATCCATAGAGGTGGGAGAAGTGGATAAACGTGAAAGTAGGAACGCTTGTACCGCAAGTTAAAACAACGTGCTCGCTAACGAGAAGATCGTCATCCGCGTGTATAGGTAAAAGGATTTCAATCCTTTATATCTTTTTCAAAAATATCCAACAACGTCATAACAATGAAATGGTGTGCCGTTATGTGCCATATCTATAGTATTAGTTTCAGAACTGCACAATTATTTACACGAAGACATGTACGAAAACTATGAAATTGGAAATCTAGTTTCTAACTCTTCCTGTTACATGGCAAGAATGATTTTGTTGAAGTATCTAAAACTTTAACTAGATATATAGATCTGAAAAAATTTTTTATTTTTTATTCAAAAATAAATATATATCAAAATAATTATTTACGATACTCAAACTGGTCCCCAATAAACACTAACAATAATATGATATCAACGTTACAATTTTTTATGAAACTATCAAAAACTATGTAGAACACTTAAACACCAATTAACAGTAATACAACATCAACATTGTAATTTTATAGTTAACAATATAAATGTAATTTAACACATATTATAGATATAATAATTACATTAAAATTATTACATCGATATAAAATATACGATACAAAATATTATGTTATTATTTGATGTTTGTTAGATAGAATGTCAAAATTTTTTGCTTATCATGCTTGAAATTTCTGTAATTACTTTGATCATTCAACAAAATCATTATCAGATCTATATCTAGTTAAATTTTCAGATGCTTTAGCAAAATCTGTCTGTGCAAGGATAAAAGCAGAATCACTTCGTTGAACAAATAGTTAAACTACGGTAAAGCTTTACTGAATCGCTCAATTATTGCAATGTGCATCGTTCGTCCTTCTCCGGAGATGGAATTAGAAACAGCAATGGATGCATTAGTTAAACTAGAGATGCAATTGACCGACAAGGGTGAAACTGGCCGTTAATGTATCGCACAGTAAAACGTCCAGCGAACGCGGCCAGGCACTCAAAGGTTAGCCAGACCAGATTTTCCCTCATTAGGTCAGTGCTATTCTGTCCATCATCTATTCGTAGAGCAGCCACCCGCAGAGAGCGGAGGGCCCTCTTTCCACGAGAAGGGATAGGCGGATGAACAAGGAGGAAGGTGTCGCGAAGAGCCTTTATCTCGCCGATAAATTTCACAGATAGCGGGTGGCGAAAAAATTGGGTTAAGTCGCGCAGCCATATATCATCGATTTTCTCTCCGATTCCCATTATACCACCTCGCGAGCCCGCCTCTGTGCACTGTTCCCTTTTTATCCTCAGGACAGGCTGTACGGATCTTTACGAGGCTCGCAGCTTCCTGCGCGATACACGATCGCTCGGCCCTTCCGTGGCGACCGTAATATCTTTCTGTAAATTGGGGGCTGTGCGATCAAGATATACTTATTGTATATATATATATATAAGCGCAAACGTAAATTTAACGGATGAGTCATTTTTTTTGGAGGCTTAATATCAGATCTAATATTACGATCATACTGCAGGAGCGAATTATGTCCTTTATTAACCCTTAATCCTTATTACACAGGATGGGTCCTCTTATAAAAATTTAATGATCAATTTAATACTAGCTAATTTATTATCGAAAGGTAATAATTAATTATTGTGGAGTGTTAAAAACATTAAGCAACAATATTGTTAATACTTTTAGTACTTAAAATAGTACTTAAAATTAATTACTGTCTTTTTAGTATTAAATTGGTTATTATTAAATCTGTGAAAAACTTGGCTTAATTTTCGTCACTTTTATAAATATGTAAAAATTTCATCACTTTTATAAGTATGCAAAGATTATTAAATAATTCTCACATATATGTACATACTTTAATATTAAAAAAAATATTCTAAAAAAGGAAAAGACAGAGACTATTATATTGTCTAATCAAATGTTTCTAATATTTTAAAGAAAAGAAATGCACCGAAACTCGAACGACCCAATTCTTGTATATTAAGGATATATTAAGATAACACACAATGATTTTTCTTTAATCTACATGACGAGTTGTTTGTGTTTTATGTTAATTTTTATTGCTGTTTTATAAATACACAAAAATTATTAAGTGATCTTAACATCTTTAGAAAGTATTTGATATTTAAAAAAAAAATATACAAAAAGTGAAGGCATTATGAAATTGATTTATTTGAAATTGAAGACATCATTTTTATTTTATTAAAATAATTCGATAGATATTTATGACATACTTACTTTTGGTACATAAGTTGTTAGCTATAAAGTAATACTAATTATGTAGAAGTTCTTTGGATATATAGAATGAACGTAGTTTACACTAATATAAACACTAGTATAAACTAAAGATGGGAAAATGTTGCTCTTACGAAACGAGAAAGGAAATACCACCCTATGGAATATCACTAACTAGTATATAGTATAACTTTATACATTGAATACATGAGTACATTTTGTTATCAAATTTAACTCAATTATAATTTAAAAGTTATAGTTCAAGACTTCCAAGCTACAGTATAGTTAGTTAGTTATAAAATTAATATATCTACATACTTCTCACAATTACATAAAAAATACATATGTGTAAAACTATGTAAAACGTGCAAATTAAAATGCAACTTTTACAACAATTACATCCAGAGAAAAGATTGTTTTGATTTAAAGAAATTTTCTTTGCTATACGATTAAAAAAAAATTTGTTTGATTTAAACATTATTTTTTTAAATCAAATAAAATTTATTTAATTGAAAGAAATTATATTCAAATCCAAGAAATGACATTCAAATCATTGATTTCTTGAATTTGAACATGATTTTTTTAAATCAAATAAATTTTATTTAATTTTAAAAATTAATGTTTGAATCAAAGAAATGTTTTCACAAATGAAAGAAATTTTTTCTTTAACCGTATAGCAAAAAAAAATTTCTTTAAATCGAAGCAACCTTTTCTCTGAGTGTAGCACAGTAAACATTAATGACCAGTAGCTGTTACAACGTTTAAACAGTAAAGAGGTAATTTTGATGGTCGCTCCTAGAATTCAGCGCAAACTATGCAAAATACACATAGTGTTCCACAACTTTCCACTTATTTCTTAACTGCCTCTTTTCTTCTGAATATTATAATTAATTATTTATTCTCTAATATTCAAGAATTGAATTTTCAAGAATATTTTCAAAAAAAAGAAAAGCGCAAAACATGAATAATCCATCGTGTTAAATTTTGTTCTGACGACATCCGTTGTGGCGATAATTTTATGAGTATTTGCTATCTACGCTGAGAAAGCCAAGGTAATTACATAGATATTTAGCTAATTAGTTTACTAACTAGTTTTTCGCGATGCTAGGAAATTAGTTCTTCCGCTGCGCAAGCGATAGAAGGTAGTTTTGTGTAAGATTGGTTAAAGTTGAAATTCGCGATAATGGTCGCGTAGTACGGATAAATATAATTACCTAATCTTTCTCCCACTTGCGTAACGCTGGACCAGCAAAATAAGAGGAAAACAACAATAAAATTTTCTAAAACTCAGGCTTAATGCAAACATTTCTCTCTCTTCAACGTAAAACGAATTATACTAAAAATTCTGAAATTAATCTGCTGTATTCGAGCCGCTGGCTTGCAAAAACGTTACTTCAAAACTATTTTCCGTTAACCAAACCTCTCAATAATCAAACTCTAATTACTTTTCACGAGAACATGTCACAATTTTCCACAAAAAATTAAAAAGTTTTTTTTTCTTTTTTACATGAAAAATATAAAAATTTGTTTTCTTCTTTTTTTTCAATTTCCAAGTGTTAATGTTGTATATTATTATAGTTTGATCATTAATTATATTTTCGGTGTAGCAAGTTTCATGCTAAATACCACCGCAAATTGATTAAAGTCAGATTAAGCTTACTATTTACTTTTAGTTTTATTCGTTAAAACTTTTTCGACGTGCACTTCTATAATTAGCAAACTCTGCCAACTTGATAGATTAAATCTTTGTGCAATCAAGTTTTTACGAAGGGAAACACAAAATTCATAGATATTACTACGTAGATATTACTATAATTGTTGTATTATTTTTTTACGAATACTATGCTCTTTGTGTAGCTTGCACTCTTGCATTAACTTTATACGTCAACATACGTGCTTTGCAGAAAAAAATCTAGAATGGCTTCAACATCAGTCGGAAATGTCCGACTTTAAAATTTCAGTTGACTTTACACTCAATAAAGTGAGTCTTTAAACGGACATTACTTGCTCCCATTGAAAGATGCAAGTTTCATTTGCGCCCAATTCTTTGAAAGCACTCTCGACTGGAGCACAGTATCGTTTCGAGGATACTGTCGCGATTGAAGATACACATTTCTGCTACAATAATTCAACATAGCAGCTGTAAACTTATTCTTCTTTGTAGTCAGTGTATAGCCAATTTCACGCGTCGTTAACAATGTCGCGCGTTTACGAAGTTAATATTCGTTGAAAATTTATGCAAAGTATTTGCCTGTTAATTATCACATTGATTCCGGTAGCGAATTCTTTGATCAATTTGGAATCAGTGAAAGATCAATTAAAATCGAAATTTCTTTAATTTCTATAATTAACAAGATGTTCCAAACTTCGCATGATACCTATGAATAGCAAATTTCTGAGACATTTTGAGATAAAATTCCTAATATCAAAATATCTAGTAATTCTTAAATGAAAAAGGTTTAGACTTTAGTCAATTGAACTATCCAAAATTTGCGCGCTTAGGCACATTGCACAATAGTGAAGATGTTTTCAATTCTATTAGCTAACTTTAAACCTTTCTTATTTTAGAGCTATTGTAGCCTCGACATTTTGATATCAGAATTTTCGTCTTGAAATTATCCATAGAAATATACTATTTATGGATCGCACGAAATCTAGGACACGATTTAAGATATTTTTGATATGTCAAATCAAATTTCAGATTAAATATCTTTTAAATTCTATTATATATTAATTTTCCGATTATAATCTGTTTTCACAAGCGAAATTTCGTTCTCAAAATAAAGAATGGCAAAGATCGATTCTCTTATTGCTAAGACGTATGTTTTTAAATAAATTTTCAATACATTTCTTTCCTCATTTTTGTTCAAATTTCAATTTTTATTAAATAAAGATTTTAATATTCGAGTTAAAAGATTATAGGCGAAGAGGGTAAAAATATTATTACATGGATGGGAGATTACTTAGAGATTATAATTTTATTCGCAATATATTAATTTAACTGCCAGCTATAAGTTTCTGGAGTCTTTCTTATTTTTCTTGTAAGATCAATTCTGCAAGATTTATAGAACAATATATTATTAGTTGGCAGTTATTTGGAAGGATTTTATATATGTTGTAAATTCAAGTTACTTTACACTTTACACTAACAAAAAAAAATCATATGCGCTGCTGTAGTGGCCTAACGTAGAGCTTCTGTGGTCGCACCTCTTTGCAAGCTGATACAAACGTAATTTCACGCACTGCTAACATTTATAATAGAACGTAACAGTCTCGTTAACGGCGGGATAATTTGGAGCCGTGCAAGCACACGTGATATCAAAAGCAATGGTTTTGCCGTTTCGCTGTATAGCTTCGGTCCAACGTTTGCTCTCATCCGTGAATCTCATTAGCTCGGTGCGTTTCTACGCGAGTTTTTATCTCTAATCGATCGAATCGGAATACGAGATGACGGAGATGCGCGAATTCATGTGCATCCGTCAGTATTTCACAGTTAGGTAATTACATTTACATTAAATGCGTAATAATATTAATTGCCATCTTCCAATTAGTTGCATTACAATCGCATATCGAAACAGAATTTCTTGCGTGTTTAAGCGGGAAATAAAAGCGTGGCAATGAATAACGGGAATGAATTTATCATTTCGACTGTATAGTTGCAGATTGAATGAGTCCGAGTAAAAATTTGAATTTGAATCTGCTTATTCTCTCGCGATTCTTCGCCAACAGCGCTTTACGCGAAATTATTAATATTGTTATCGATTTAATAATAAAATTGCATGTTGCCGTTTTCCATCGGTAAAATTATATTTGCTTAAATATCAAAATCGTATTGTAATATTAAAGAGAAACAGCAAGTTCAAATGAAGCCATATGATGTTAATTATTTTACAAATTTTATACAACGCAAACATTTTCCCTTCCTGTATAATATACGTATATATATATATATATATATTTAAGCCTGTCTGCAATCTAATTAATCAACACCGAAGTTGAAACAAAGTTGAATCGTGAAACTCACTGCGAAACATTCCCGACGATCCTACTTTCATGACCGATCGCCACGAAAGTTTCGACAGTGATACGACTTTCGCACCAGGTAGCCAGGAACTCATCACATTTACATTACTTCGCAATATCGATTGATACCGTGTCGAAACTTCTAAACAGCAAACCAGCTGTTTAGGATTACTCGTCCGCACCAATTAAACCGTTTTGCATGAATTTGCGGCACTGGTAAATACCAGGATAAAGCACGGAAAATGATAAACCTTGCGATTGCGAAATTGTTAATACAACAAACAAAGCTAATTATTTATTTAAAACAAAAATTGCATTGTATATACACGTTTTTACTTAAACATTATAAAATGGAGTAATTTTAGTTCAAAAATTTTAACTATTATAATTTACTCTTGAGTCAGAGAGAAAGAAAATTACTGGACGTCAAAGAAGAAATATTTTCAAATATCTTATGATTTTGATGCTGTGAAGCATATTTTAGACCAAAGTTATTTTAATACCAAAAGTTCAAAGATACCCCATATTACAGTATTTAAAAATGTAACTAGAACGAATTCGAAAATAATTTTAGATAATTGATAATTGATAATTATGTAAGACACTTAAGTATTGATGATAATTTTACAAAAAATCTTAATATTCATAGCAACCATTGCAGTTTAAAAGTCCTACATAATTATTTTGACGAACAAAGTTATTTTTAGATCTGTATCTAATTTATTTTTTAATTTATTTTTATTTTAGCAAAACAAAAAATTAAAGATTTGTATAACGTGACTGAAAATTGCGCCCGAATAAAATTATTTATATTGTGACGCATTATTGAGCATTATTGATTATTTGCTTCAATCTTTGTTTTCCAATTATTTGTAACTCGAAGATAAATTAAAGTATTTTTTAATCACCTTATTTCTTATATAATTCGTATTACAAACAAGTATTTCTTCTTTTATTGCGGTTTTGCTCGTAAATTTTTTGTTATAGCTATGATGATTAGCACGCTTGCTTGAAACTGAATTAAAATGTTAATTTCTCTTCCTCAAACAGAGAGTGTATCTTTTTTACGACTTTCTGAACATGACAGTCTGCTTGGCAAAAACACCAGACTTGAACTATCTTGAATGCTATCCTGTGTAGACAATTGTGCGGATGCCGTCGTTTTTACCGCATGAAGAAACAATGCGACACAAGAAGCGAAGGAAATAAAGGATATTCACGCCCTATTCTTAGTGGATAAAATGATTGGTATTTATTGACGATCTACGATAATCGCCAAAACAAAGTACTGGTGATGTTTTAATTCCCGGATGGTTAAACGGCTGACTAAGCCAGAAAATTACTTTCTTTGAGATAGATAATGCGCTAGCTTTCCGAAAGGAACGTAAAAGTTCTCGTCTCAGCTACGCGGTTATTGGATCTGTGTAGCATAGCAACGGTAACAACGAAGATGATGACGATGACGAAGACGACGACGAGGACGACGACGACCATCGTCAGTCTATTGTCGCGATTCTTCTTTTAATTAAACATACCGTCTATCACCTCGCTGTGGAAACAGATTATCCATTAAAACAACGTTCCTTGCTTCTTATCTCCTTGTTGCAAGTTCTGCGGAAGAGGAACATTTGCAGGATGTGAAGCAACGGTACGGGGATTCGAGAGAGCCGCACGTCTCGCCAATTGACGTATTTCGTTCGCAATTATTCCTCTTCGTGCGTCATAACTTTTCGTACGTATAACATGGATAGTGATGTTAAATAATACGATTAGAGATTATTTTCATCTTTTGAAATGAAGATGAATATGTCGAATTCTTGTATTTGTTTGCCATATATAAACAAACATACAACGCGTCAATATGAAACGTATTTATTTAAATATCCTCATACCGACGGTAATTTCGATAATAATGATTCATTGTTTTTTGTTTCCTTATTGTGATAAATATTGGAGGTTAATATTGATCCTTGTTTAAATTTGAGGAGCGTATTTAATAAAGTAATAAATAAAGTGGGGAATGAAGATAAAAAGTTGTAACGGAAAGCACTATTCTCCGTTCTGTTTCGCATAAGCGACAGTTATCTGCGGGGATTGAAGTTCACGAGTAAAATGAATTACATTTTAATTGGTTTTGTACAGTTTCCACAATTCGCACCTTCGTATTACTGGAGTACGAGATGGGAGATTTTCACGATTAAATAAACGGTCGCGACGCAAGAGCAATTATGTCGAGATGCAAGCCACGCGATGTAAACCCGTGAAATAATTCTTTACTTCAAGCTTGCGGAAAAGGTGAAACTGCCGACTGCTTTTTTTTTCTAGTGGCCTAAATTATCTTTCTTTATAAAAAAAATGAACATCGCATGGTCGGTATGGCCACAAAATATAGATACTTGCAGAAAATAAGCTGACATAAATATGAAATTATTTACGTAAAAAAATTACAATAAACTGACAAATATTAAGAATGAAAATTATTCAAAGAAAAAACATTTTACGCTTGGAAACCCGCAAGCATATTTTTTTTTATTCGCATACGCGAGCATCTGTTCTCTTCGTTGAAAAATAAATTAAAATATCGTGATAAAGGAAAACATTTAATTTATCACTTATTAAAATAATAAAATATAAATTACTGAAAAATATTGAATAAATAGTTGAAATAATACATTTTATTGTATTTATAACATTTCGACTGCTTATTCAATATTTTCAGTAACTTTTGCATTAAGTATTTATTTTAAGTATTACGATAATACATAAGAATTTTATAACATAAATATTAGATTACACATTATATGGATAAACATTAATGTTCTCATTGCTCTTATTATTTTTTTATTATTCTTTCATTATTGTGCACAATATTTTTAACATTCCTCAGTCTTTCTTTCAACATAAATTCTCTTACAGTCTTTCAGATTAAATTCAGATTTATTACCTTCATATTTATGCTTTTTATAACAGAAATAAGAAAGATTTTATAATGCTTCGTTGCAAATAAATCTATGCATCACGCAACGTATGTTGTCTGATTCTGTTTTCGTCACCCGGTTTGTATATGTATAGCTATAATCAGATCTCTGCTTCCGCCAACGGAAATTACCGCTTGCGGCATCATCCGGAAATTCGCGAACGAACCTGTCTAATAGTAATAAGCGGTACAGCCGCTTGCTGATCCTGTCAGTACGGATCGTTTTGCCGGAAATTTTGGTATATTAACTCAACTTTTTGGAAAAATCTTAAGAAACGAATTTAGTAAATTCTGTTCTCCTGCTTCCCGTTCTTCCCAATCTTCTTTGACTATGAAAAATGTGCACAATGCTCATTGAGCAATAAAAGCTTAGCCTATAATTATTCGTATCTTAAAATTTAATTGCACGAATTAAATCGAAATTAATAATTTGCCAAACGAAACACGACACTTTGAATGCTCTTGCATCTAATTACTCATTTTTAGCCACAGAGACACATCAAGCTTGCTATTAATTCACTTAGTCTCCTTATTTACTAATTAATATACGAATATTTAACTAAAAGCGAATATTTAAACATTCTTCCTACAATTCTTCTAGAAAATCCATCTGTCGGACATTGAAGCATTTATGAGCCTCGATGTGCTATTTAAATCGTAAAACGTCTAATTAATCTCCAGCTTTCGCCATCTCAGGCACATACTGATGTTTTTGCACGTTTCATCGAGTCTAGTACTTGTAGTATCAATGATAATCTGTAGCTGCATAAATTTCTAGTTGCCGCGGTGGCGCGGCGTTCCAGGACGAATTCAAGTGGATCCAGAACTGTGATAACCGACGCATAAATCCTTCAGATCGAGCAAAATCGGAACGGCAAGCAGGAGAACGTCACGTGAAAATATTTGCCACGCCAACGCTTACAGCCTTTTAGAGTACTTTCATCACGGCATCTCGGGAATATCTTATTATTATCCAATGATTCGTGGAGGAGGTGAATCACGTGTTTAATGGAATATTTATTAAATGTACGAACATTTTAAAAACTTTAAAATGGAAAAGATAATTTATAATACCTTCATTTTATATTTCATGGATATAAAAGCCATATAAAACAATATTCTATATACATTATAATCTCCTCTCCGTTACACAACGCATCGTCTCTCCATTTTTTTACATATAACAGCTTCGTAAAAAATTGCATAGTAGCTTCAAATTAATTTTAGCTGAACTGGGTCTCAGCAGCATTTTAATTTGTCTTTCGAGAGATACTTAACGAGAAATATTAAAAAGCTGGTGCGAATTAGCGCAACGTGAAAAAGAGAATCCTCAAACAAATTTTTGCTTAAGAAATTTTTATTTTATTTTACATTGAATAGAAAGACTATACAGATGAAAAGAAATGTGGTTTAAAAGGTTATACCCTTCTCTACATAAAATTTATTTATTTTTTTTTTAATAAGAAGCAGAAACTTTTTCGTTGCACAATTTATTTAGTTATAAAAAATTGCTGTATGTCAATTATTCTTATGTTATTTAAACAATACATCATGCAGAGAGATTTTCTTCGGAAAACTATATTGCTTTTTATCAGTAAACTTATAGGCTTTATTGCCCCGAGATTTTTTCCGAATTATAAAAACAAGAAAGAATGATGTTGGAAGAGGAGATGCAAAGACACAGAGCTCGAAAGATTTAGGATTGATCGATGACAATATCTGATAAAACATAAATTTCAACGACCAACGACGGTATTCGTAATGACAAAGAGAAATAGTGCGGTAAGGTATTCGGAACAGGACAAGCCGAGATTTGTATGCGTATTTTACTGTATCGTTTGCGACAACTTTTATTTCCCGGATGAATAAGAAGATAA
>Ga0157363_1004135_pt1 | contig 13316 bp, 6 predicted proteins | sample AttsexASBM1_FD_111477 | JGI IMG/M metagenome (GOLD analysis project Ga0157363, IMG submission 111477) | Fungus gardens microbial communities from leaf cutter ant in Ribeirão Preto, State of São Paulo, Brazil - Atta sexdens ASBM1 | ecosystem: Host-associated > Fungi > Mycelium > Unclassified ...
AAATTTATATTTATATATATATATATATATATATATATATATATATATATATATATATATATATATATATATATATATATATATGGATTATATGCAAAAAATATTAATTCTGATGGTCCTGCATATTTTATGTTTATACATATCAAAAGGCATTCCTACATTTCGGTACTTTGCTACATAAAATATTTTCAGTTCAAAATATTATCAGAATTACGGATATGCAATATACGTATTATAATACAGAACAATTGTTACATCATGTTATAAACTGTCGGTAATATCCGAAATAGAATATGTATGTGTATTATTCAGAATTCTATGACTTTACATATAAAAAGTCTTCTTAAAGTATGTATTACAACTTTAAGTGAGCTTAATCTCAATATCTCTTAACAATTTTCTATCCTTCAATGTAATATTTCTAAAGATTAAACAAAAATTTCCAAAGTGTTTATTCATTCAATAGTTTGATTACCGAAATATTTTAACCGTTAAAAGCGAGACCTTTATTTGAAGCCTCATTGTTCCAATTATTTTTTTTTTCTCCTCGATCAATGACGTTTTTTTTTTTAAGAAATTTCTTTCGATTTGTTTACATAATATATATCTTAAAGTATTTACTTTCACTTATCCAATTATATAAAACAATTATTATCATACGCATTGTTGTAAATAAATAAAATAATAATGAAATAATTAACTTGATGTTAGGTATATCAATGCATTGTGATTGTAATTATAATATTATCCTGTAGCAATTCGTAATAATTTTTTATGTTAAGTATCGAAAGTTGTATACGCGATTCGACGTCTCTAGCAGCAATGTAGCGATATAAATCTCGCAACAATGTTCTTTATATTATACTTCGTAATATTCAATGCGTTAATAATGGCGTAACTTCTTGTGCCTCTTTGACTCGTGAACATCGGTTGCTTAACAGTATCACAACATGGATCTTCAAACATGTAATATAGCGACATTTGGAGAACTCTACGAGATACATTGGATAAATATATAAGTTATATGGCGCATATAGTAATATATTGTACATATTTTCTTCATGGAAACATTAAGAAAGGAAGTGTAAGTAAAAAGGCACTATTTCCGGGTATGGGAAAGAATCAGTTTCTTTAGGCCTCCCTAACTTCTATCAAGTCCTACCACGACATCACAGACCTCGCATTAACAGAAGTTACGCCGCTGTGAATATGTCACCCTCATTTCATTACACTTGCATACTTGTAAAGTCTTAATCCATTATTCATTCATCATAGAACATACCAAAATATTTTAACAGAGTAAATTATAAATATAGCCACTCTTAAATTCAATATATTCAAGCATACCCAACAAATACACTGGAAGCATAAACTTATTGATTAGTTGCTTTATAAACTAGAATGGAATTTATCATACGCTACAAAACGATGGAATTTTCTCTTATTATCATACGGTTGACTAGCCACTGAGAAAATTATTAATTGGCAAGAGAAAATTTAATTTTTTCTACGCACAGTTTCAATATGCACATTATTTAGTCACAATGAATATCAGCTTGCTGTAATTGCATTATGTAAAAACACCGGTGTTACGTTATATTGACTGTCGAGGATGACATCGATTTAACAATCATTAAACAGGTGTTTCGTGATCAGTCTCTTCGATTCTTCCCAATCTCCAAGCATTCGGATCTCCTGCCGCTGTAAATCGAGAGCAACTTTTAAAATAATCATAATATGAAAAGATATAAATAAATAAATAAATTTTAAAATAAACATATTTAAATTATCATGTATTATATATTATAATTATACTTTCTTATTTGTAAGAAAGTTGTAAAGATAATATAGATATTAGAAGCAAATACATTACATGTTTTTATAATATTTTCAGTTATAAATGTGAAAGAAGGTAAGAATTACACAGCATCGAAATACATCATTCTCCTTTCAATTATTATTATTATTAATTTTCAAGATTAAACATGTTTTTGAAAACGAGTGTGAAAAATCTTGTTTATGAGTACTACTTTACGTGTATTTGGATTTATCATGTATAAAAATTTTCGAAAACATGAAGAAACTCACCTCTTGATACAATATCCAGGAAGAACAACAATTATGGAATTACTCTGCGACATTTGTGTAATATATATGCATCCATTGCAGGAACATATATCACATACAATTTTTGTGCTAGAGTGTTGTACGATCGGTAGGCAAGGACATTACAGCGAAGTCTGAACGCTGTTCGATATAGGGTGCGGGAGAAATGTACAGGATGGTACACACAGGTGGTTTGTATGGTGAAGGGTATTATTCAATACTTCTTGATTCGTGTACAGCAGCGGTATTCTCTCTTCTATTTCCAAAGCGAAATCAAAGTTGATGCAAAATCATAAAAAAGGTGCATATAAATCAATACAAAGATCTAAAACATGTTTATTATATTTTGATAAATATAATAAAATGTTACGTATCAAAACTATATTACTTTAAAATAAAAAATATGGTATATTTTAAAGATGTAAAATCATGATATGTAAGTGTACATATGCACACTATGTAAATGGCTTTATTTGTATAAAATATAAAGATTATGCGTTCGTGAGTTTTCTCTGTGTCCACATCCATTCTTAAAACGAAGAAAACCCGCGAAATGCATAATCTTTACATAGAAAGCACCCATGGAAGCCTCAAGAATATTATTTGTATAAAATGTTTACAAAAATTTTGTTTACAAAAAATGTTTACAAAAAAATGGTTACAAAAATTTTATGTAACAAATTTTAAGATACATATATAATGAACAAAATTATATTTACTATGGGATTATATCATAAAAATGTTAAAAACGCAAGAGTATTATTACAAAAGTGAACAAACTGGATACATATAAAACATGCACATGCCTGATTAATGTAGAAAATGTGCATTTTGCTAATTATACATAGAAAGGAATTGACAAAAATGTATAAAAAATAAACGAGATACAGTCTCTTTTGCTTTAAGAAGAAATTGTGTCTCAATATTAAAATGTACTAGTAAAAGTGAAAATAAAACCAATTTTACACACATTTTTAGTTGAAATCTTTAATATTCGCAAAAATAAAAATTGCAGAAAAATATTTATACGTACCTTGAAGTTGACGACTGATGAGAGCAGTAATCCCTTGACTATCACCAGTCTTTTTTACAACAAAAAGTTTTGTATCAGGATCATTTTCTAAGGCTCCAATACCACCCAGACCAATTATCTGTCCATTCTGCTGCTGATGACTGCTAGCAGCCATCGTTTCACTCACCTACAAATAAATACAAATAAATATGAAACACATACATATTAAAATTTTTTATTAAACTTCAATAGCTAACAATTCTATAACTTAACAAATTATAATAAACATTCGATATTATTGTGATTTTTAAAAAAGAATATACCTGCATCAATTTTTTAACTACATCTCTGCCCAAAATGTGATCAAACACTGCCTGCAGGAATTGATCGCTAATAATGCTTAATTTTAGTTTGTCTCTGTGCCATAATAATATTCTTGATTCTTCCATAGCTGTTATGGACACCTAAGCAAATATAACATGACATTAAATATATATCTATACGTATTGACATATATTGAAATTATTAAATCAGATAGATAGAAGATCAGATAGATAAAAAAAATATAAGAACTAATTAATTAAGATAATTTACTGATATGAAAAATATCGATGATAAATAAAAATTTACTTGAAAGTATTCATCTGTCGAGACACCAAACCATTCTGGAGAATCCAGGAACTGATGTGGGAAGACGATATGCAATGCTCTTCCATTTTGCGATACAACTAGTCTGTTAAAAACGAGAAAAAAAAATTTTTAATAGAGATCTTACATATAACAATGAAAAATACGAAAAATGTATTCTTACTTTCCCGACAGCACCAACGATAAAGAATCGACTTTGGTCACTTTTTCTTGTGCATAAACTTCTTGATACTTCAACTGGCGAATGATCTTCATACAATTTAATACTTTTCTGAATTGATGACGCGACACCCGTAATGGCTGGAATACTGCAACATATACCTACATAAAAGAAGACGATTATAAAATATTTTTATTTTAAGTGACTATTTTAAATAAGTATCAAAGATTTCAAATAAAACTTTATCTGTTATATTATAAATATTAAATATTGTTTTATTAATTGCTAATGATTAAGAAGAACAGATTCTATTAAATAGAATATAAATTTTATAACATATATTACTTGATTTCGATAGATCAAATAAAATGTCTCACACACCACACACACACACACACACACACGCGCGCGCGCATTCATAATAATATATATATAATAAAACAATGCAAAAATAAATTAGAAATCTTTGTGTATGATATAAATGCAGTCAAATGAAAGCAAATTACACAGAAATGACTATATGCCTAACTGTACTATTTTTCAAGAGTTTCTAAAATACACATATACATAAAAAATATATTATAATAATAATAATTCTAAAAAATAAAGATAAATTAGCATGAGAGATTCCCATAATATACTTAATGCTATATGTTAAATATCATAAATTATACTATTGTTTTTTCTGTATTAGTTTTGTGAATAATTAATACTCCCTCACAAATTATTGTCTTCTATTTGATCTTCACTTACCTCTTCGATTTCCCTTGTAAATTTGATAGGCCTGAGCTTGTAAAGAAGCGTGCATACATGGACGAAGTTGATGGCAACAAATAGAGCATTCCAGAGAGCAGCATCCAGCCAGCAAGCTATTGTCCAGCCCCACAAAGCAAGAAAGGCACAGCCCACGAGTAGAGTGCACCTTAAATAAAGTACACCATGTATGCCGCTTGGTGCAAGGTGTGACAATAGGAAGAAGGCATTTGCGAGTTGAAAGTAGATGTGATTCACGTAAATTCCTTGATAGGGTTGGCAGGTAAGAGCTCCGTTCAGAAAGGTTGGAGGCACTATCGGCGAATGAGGATAACCGGATCCATGGCTGACCACTGACAGTCCAGTACCTGTAGACACGAAAGTCACACATTTCACCGATCAAGTGATCACAATTCAAAAGAAATCATTTTTTGGGTTATACATTGTGATCTCAACTGATGAATTGTCAAACGTACCCTCTCTATTGTCAGTGGTCACATTCCTGCATTCGTCGTTCTCGTGGTGTGCCGACGCTGGTATCGATATATCCGATGTGACGGTATTACGAGGGACATTGGACGCCGCTGCATTCGTTAGGCTGGCATCAATAGAGGTCCAATACAAGAGTATGACGAACGAAATAGAAGTACCCCAGCCTATTCGGCTTCCTATTGGGTCGAAACAGATCCACATCCCCGCATTACCACCAAGCTGGACTGTATTTGTTTCGCTCTACATGCAAATCCATTTGTATATATTTTATTATAAATTATATTATTTATATACATAATAATATTTACTTAAAATGCTATCAAATCAAAATTATACTTTTTCATAGATATTTATAGATATATTTATAAATTTTTATAGATATTTTCAAGTAACGCAACATTTACATTAAGTCATATAAATTAATGATGTAATAAATTTTAAGTACACATGTGTATACGTGTGTGTGTGTGTGTGTGTGTGTGTGTGTGTGTGTGTGTGTGTGTATGTGTGTGTGTGTATAGTATTTATATTTTAATTTTATATAATCTCTTCAACACTATAAATTCATACTGTATTAATGATGCAGATTAAATTATTTGTTATGATTACATTTCATTTATTTATTTCTAAATAATATAAAAGCAAATGCTGTCATTTGTGAATGTTCAGTTACTGCTTACATTTCTGTATTAATCTCAGCTAAAATTGGAACTGGACGATGAGAACCATCTTGCAGACTTCAAATCAAGGAAGGATATTTGCATCACCAATGGTTGTGGGAAGACAACATCAACATCTGAAATGTATATAAGTAAATGCTTGATCAATTATATAAAAATATAATAAATAATAAGAGAATTAAATGTTTCTTATAGATTCAGATTATAAAATAATTATCATTTATAAGAAATAAGCCTCTTTCAAATCTCTATCTCTATCAATACTTAAATAATGAGTTAAATAAAATCATCTATCATTATTGATACAAGACATTCGCAGTTGTCAAGGTTGGAAGGATTATCAGTAGAAGACAATATGACAAATCAGTTTGTAAAAGTTATAAGATTTCACTCACTGGCATCCTCAAATTCTGACTCTCTGCAAAGTCTTTAATTTATTACTACTTATATATCTCAGAGATTGGATCTTTCAGAAATGTAATATTTACAAATAAAAGACAATTAATCTTACACGTCTATCGTAATATTTCAGTTGCGGGAAGAACAGATGCTTAAACATTGATTTATACTCATTCTTGGAGTGATTGAAATGGACTGAGACCATTTAAATCGTCGCGAGAATGATTTAATCCAGTTTTCACGATCCCATTCCCCGTTTCACTCGGCGCACATTTGTGATGCACATGTGTGCGAATATTTCTCTATCTGTCATTTTATACACGCGATCTCGGTACAATATTCATTCTGAAACTCGAAATAGAAGTCGAGATAGACCGCTGAACGCATGGAAGACACGTACGATTTTCACGCGAGCATTATACGAGATTACATATCGCGATATGTATACGGCGGCCGGATGATACGAGAAGTCGTTTGAATTCGCGGAGTTCAGTCGTCGTCGGAAAAACAGAAACTGTCGCCGTCGTCGTGGATACACCCTCCTAAATTCACCGTCGTCGCCGTTGTCGTGACGCTAGTTATTAAGAGTATCCCTTTCGAAATCAATAAATAACTTACTCATGGAAAATCGGCGACGGTGGGGGCGTACGCAAGGCATACAGATGAGAGGGCGAACGATGGTGTAACGACCGTCGTTCGTGAGGAAAGGGAATCCGAGGAAATTATCAATGCCGTTGAATCGGTCGTAATCGCCCAGTCAAAACTGGCAAAAGCCTCGTAATAGACGCGAAATAAATCGAGCTTGCTTCCGCTTCTGCCGTTCTGCCGTCGCCGCTGCGATCGTGCCAGATCGCGCACCTCTCACCACTCGTGACGGAAACGTCAAATCAGTCAAACTAGCGCGGCGGTCGCCGTTGCAACTTGCAAGCGACGTTGATCGCAAGCCCACGATCGGACGGGAGCCGGGAGCGGGGGCGAATACTGAACAGGGGCGAACGCGAAGACGAGGCTGATGAGGTGGTAGCAACGGGGGAGAGCGACGACATAGCGCATAGTAAATATAGATTACTCGTATGTATGTACGATCATGCGCTATACCATTGGAAGGGATAACACGGTGTGTGCAGTTGGACAGGAGCCGGTATCACCGATGAGATACTATTAAACACCGACATCCTTACGGGAGTTTGCGTCTATATGAATGTTGAAGTGATTAAGAGTTCGAAACTAATAATATTGTACTAATTTTATAATTTATTAGTTTAGTAGATGCATTTGTGCATTTAAAACTCAATAATACTCAATTTTTCTTTAAAATTGTGATTTCAGTGTTATCGTCAAAATTTGATTATCAACAGAGATGATAACTGTAGAGAAAAAAATTGTAATTTTTCTGCAATATGTAAAATATTATAGCTTTACAAATATGCATATTTATTTATGAAACATTTATGTAATAAAAAATCATGAATTTAATAATGTATGAGCCAAATATATTTATGTTTTAATAATAGCAAAGGACTATGCCCAGTTTGAGCCTTGGCTGAACAGTATTGAGACATAGGTTGCCTTTGACAGCCTATTTTTCCATCCTAGCTATGGTTGCATTCAGCAGAGAAAACTAATTAGTTAGCGCTTAGTGATTTTTTAATATGATTGGTTCTTATACTTAAATCCAACAAAGAAGACAAGAATCAATTGTATTAAAAAATCACTAAGCGCTAACTGATTAATTTTCTCTGCTGAATACAGCCATAAGATTATAGAGCATAAAAAAAGAATTAAAAAGTTTCATATGCACAATTTTGAAAAATTCCATACGAACAACTTTAAAATGAGTCCTTTGAATGCTACAGCTTGAAAAGTAGAGAACTATCGATAATCGCCACCACTGACTAATCCGATTAGACTTATTTAGACTATGAATCTAGAGAACTTCTTAAGACTGTACTTAGGATAGCGTTGAATATAAAAACGAATTATAGCGGTATTCGATTCTTATTTCAAGACCATCTTAAATAATGTTTTAGGACGCTAATGCAGCCCTCTGATTAGTTCGTGACTTCTTAAGACCATACTTAAGACGGTCTTGAATATAAGATCCGACTTTGAATAGGCCGGCAGTAGGCCTATAGCCGGTATTCATAGTCGGATCTTATATTCAAGATCGTCTTAAGTATGATTTTAAGAAGTCACGAACCAATCAAAAAGCTGCTAGCCTCTTAAGACATTACTTAGATAATCTTGAAATAAGAATCGTCTATGAATATCGGCCTACGGATACTGATCAAGATATTTTAAGCCTTAAAGGTATGTATTCATGGTGTCGCTCGTCGCTCATATTCAGCGACAAATGAGTCACGTGATTTCATATACTAACCTCGAATGTCGCTCATATGAACGGCCTAGCAGCGATAAATTTTTGATTGTAATTATATTAATTGTGTTGTAAAGTGCTGTAAAGTCCAAAATGTCATATCAAAAATAGTTACGATTAGACTATCAAGTTGATGCGATTGTGCACAACAAAAATAAAGCGAAACTACGACAAAATAGACTAATAACATCTCTACGCATTAATGAATGTACAAATTTAATAATTAAAAAATATATAAAAAGAGATTTGGAGTTGATCCTTTATTTGAAAGATGACGTAAATATAGATTACAAAAAAATTATCAACGAATAACCGGTTATATACGTTTATATCCATAAGTCGAAATGCTTTTTTCTCTGATCATTTCACATATGTCACGAGTATGTACAACAGCCATTTGAAAATTTCATGAAATTATCGCAAATAATAATAAATAATACAATAATTAAATAATAATATAATGATTAAATAATAATAATAAATAATAATTTAATAATACAATAATTAAATTGATATAATGTATTAAGCGATAAAAAAAAATCTTAATAAAAATAAAAATAATTAAGATTGAATAAGGTAAAATCGCACGCAACAAATTTTTTATTGATAAAAAATTTTATTATTTATTTATTGTATTATTTATATTATGGGCATCACTATGAAACTTAATAAAAATATATTTATTCGACATTCAAAATGAAAGAATTTGGCAGATAAACGTGATGATATGCTTCACGAAGCAAATTATTAAATGAGTAGCGAATTATTACGAAGCGAATTATTAAATGAGAAATTATAGTTGGGCTACGTTCGAAAATATTACCCGAATGCTCCCATATTATTTTATCTTTGTGTTTAACATTATCAGACAATAAGATAATACGTATTCTTATTATACTTACATCTTGCTGTTCCATATTTAAATCTTTGCATAAGAGCGATGTCGCTAAAAATTGGATTAATCCAATTTTTCAATAGTATCGCTGGCGACAAGAAAGTGGGTAATTAAGAGAAAATTCACTCACGTGATCATTTATCGTTGTAACAAGTGACATCATGAAATTGTACCTTAAGCTGTAAAAAATTGATCATACAGTCGAATGCGAGGAAAATAAGTGATTGTGATTTGTCCATTCCTTACGGCTTAAGGCTTAAAAATCTATAGTAGATCCGGGGTAACAATTTATGATAGTGTTGTCAACTATCGATCGTTTTTTCGATTAGATAACTTTTCCCAAAAAGTGGAGGAAATAATGTTGGTACCAACGAAAACCTCTAGACATTACAATTAAATTTTCTATGTATTGGTAAGAATTATAAATAACAAATCTGTCAGTTTAGACCATTTTTCGAGAAATCTTTTTGACATATGTGATATTCTCTGCTTAAAAAATAAATTTTCTGCTTCAAAAACACAAATTATTTTCTATATAATTCTTATTCCATAATACTACATAATTTTTGTATAATACCATTATATATTTTTTGTTTTTACAGTTGAGAATTTATTTTGATTATGATATTTATCTACTTTAAAAACACATTCTCTGCTTTAAAAACAAATTCTTTACTGTAAAAACGAAAATTATATAGAAAATAATTTGTGTTTCTAAAACAGAGAATTTATTTTAAGACTAAAGAAAAATTACATATGACTATTTTGAACATTACTAAACAGTGCTAACAATTCATAAAAATTAAAATTATGTCGTTTGGAGATTTTTATTGATACCAACATTATCTTCTCCATTTTTCGGGAAAATATCGTCTAATCAGTTTTTCGATAGTCACAAGTATAGAGAACAGCAGACCAAATTAGGCATTGAAAAGTATGGTCAAAATCAGATTTCTAAATTGATATTGATAGTGCTAGGTAGGCAGCGTTCGAATCGCAAACTCATAGACGCTTATGCATATACAATCGAACACACAACCTAACCTAAAATAGAGACGTTATTCTTTAACATCATGCTCTGACATTAAGGGGCTCCGCACAATAAAAGGAACAGGGAACAAAAGATTTGTTCGCGTCGCATGCTCCAATATGCTGCAATGTGCTCCTATCATAGCTCCTATTTACTCTAATGCGCTCATTAGAATGAGTAGAAACTGTGGCAGGAGCGTATTGAAGCATGTAAATATAATTCTTCGCGTCGCAAACTCCAACATGCTTCTACCACAACTCCTACTCATTCTATCAAGCACGTTGGAACTATAGTAGGAACATATTACAACATGTTGGAGCATGCGACGCGAACAAACCTCTAGCGAACAGAGAAAAATTTCAATTAGAATTTCTATCAGAAATCATGTATTGTGGAATACACAGTTTCTGATAGGTTGAAGTTCTTATTTTCTGTTCCCTATTCCTTTTATTATATAGTCCCTAACAGAAAAACGTAAATTGTCATTAAAACTGCAAAAAATGGTGCATTCTTCAAATTGGTATGACCTACCATGCAAAGTATTATAAATCTGTAAGAACAATGTCATGGAACGAAAGCGACATCTCGATTGAACTAATTCAGATAATCACTTTTGACCTCACTTTGACGGCCTCATTCATATAAGTTCGGCCTCCTATTCTCTGTACTCCATAAGAAACAGTCGATAAACTATCGATTATTTTAAAAACACATGAAATTTGAAGCCGGCTGATAAAAATTTGTGTTATTGTTAGATATCAGAATATACTAAAATTCGACTTTAAATTAAATTTTAAATTATTAACTAAATTATTTGAATTAACTCAGATAATAAAACGTCCTTGGCGAGAAAAAAAATAAGTGCTTAGCACAAGTTTTTCTTCAATTGCCATTATATTGCTGTCATCAGGGCAATAATAATTTCGTTTAGATCAATCTAGAATCATTATGCGGACAACAGTTGTTTGCGCAAATGAGCAGAAATGCTGTAACAAACTTATTATATCATAAATATTGCTATAATTTGTTGAAAATCATTTTTGTAAAATATTTAGTCCACATTTTTGTGATTCGAATAGAATTGGAGCGTCGTAGAGCAGTATGCAGTGCTGCTAGAAGGATGCTCAGTAAACGAGAATGGATTAAAATGAATTGAAATGGATTCAGATTTTCAGAAATATTGATTCACGAATGTTAAAATGAATGCTTTTCAATCTTGAATGCATTTTTATTCATTTATAGGAATTGTATGGAGCATATCTCTATGCTTTTCAATCTAAAAATAATATTAAATTTTTCTGTGCACACACACACACACACGCGCGCGCGCACGCAAAATTGTGAATAATGTTCAAAATTCTGAATAGGAAATGCAGTTTTTCAATTCAATTGCATCCAATTGAATCTAATTGAATCCAATTGAATCTAGTTAAATCCAAAAAAAAATATTCGCTACTTAAAATATGCATTCGGATAAAAAAAAATTTCAATCCATTTTAATCCATTCTTGTTTGCTGGATACATTGAGTTAAATTTCTCGATTTTAAAATATGACATAGAATAGAAGACGTAGCATTAGAAGATTTTTCAGCTATATTCTAATAAAATAATTTTTTGAAGTGAGTCCCAAGGGGGCTCTAAGATGATGAAAGGCATAATACTTTTTTTGAAATGTTTACCGAGTAAATAAAATCTAATACTTTAATATGTATTTTGTTCTGTATTGTAATTTTATTCATAATAATTAACTTACATCTCTCAACCAAGTAAAATGTCTACAATGAACTCATAAGTCACTTTAAGATATCTTTCAGAGCTCTTTATGAAATACCTTAAAAATATTTCTTAAAGGACTTTCTTAAAGTTCTCTTTTGAATCGCGCGCGCGATTTTAAGTAGGAAAGCATTGTTAGAGCTTAATCCTTTTTACTACAACAGTTTCTTTTATATTGCTGTCAAATTGCTAGCAAATTTGTTTTTTTTTTATATAGAATTAATTTTTATGTTGTCGTACGATTGTCCTAATCTATAAAACTTATCAAAAAGAAGAGAGAAATTGTTTTTCTCCGATTGTGCATAACCATTTGTGATATATATTGCCGCCAATATCGTAAGCAAAATTGGAAGCCGCTTTCCTAAAAAAAATGACAACTCAGATGATGCAATTTGTATCAAATTTATAGCAATATGCAAGAAACTTGCTATTTGGGAAGGGCATACAAAACTTAAGCAATAAACGTAAGTAATAAGGAAATCAACATGTTTGATTAGCTATATACTTACGTTATGGCTTTACAACTCTACTGTGATTTATCAATTTGCTTACTGCTTACGTTTTACTACTTAAGTTTTTTGTGTGCCACGGCTCTAAATGGAAAATTATTTTATTAAATAAAACAAAATTAACAACAAAAGTTATTAAACAATTTGTTTTACATTCTTAGACAATTTACGATTAGACAAATATTGATATTGATTTAAAAGGAAATTGATAAAAAGGATGTAAATAAAAAAATATTAGGTGTACAACTTTGCTTCCGCCGTTTTCCTATAGGTGGCTTTAGCGGTAAGATGGTAGTCGAAATAAATAGATCATAGACGTCATACAATAAACTTGGGCATCTGTCAACATAACCTTATAAAAACATTAGTCGATTTGTGTCTGCATCATAAAGTTATTCTCGATTGAAAATGTCAGTTTACGAGCTAAATTCTCGTCATTTGCGGGAGGTTTTAATTTTTTGCTTCAATATGAAGAAATCTGC
>Ga0157363_1004136_pt1 | contig 13316 bp, 5 predicted proteins | sample AttsexASBM1_FD_111477 | JGI IMG/M metagenome (GOLD analysis project Ga0157363, IMG submission 111477) | Fungus gardens microbial communities from leaf cutter ant in Ribeirão Preto, State of São Paulo, Brazil - Atta sexdens ASBM1 | ecosystem: Host-associated > Fungi > Mycelium > Unclassified ...
AATTTGAGAGTGAAATAATATAATGCGAATTTTGATCGATAAGAAATCTAATTAAATAAAAGAATTCCTAAATACAGACAAAGTGAATTTTAATACTTACATATTTCTGTGTGAATTTACATATATATCTGATTCTGCAATTTAAGAGTAAAATTTCGCTTGTGTCAACAAAGACCTAGATTGCAGACAATGCAGACAGTTAAAGAATTCATTATATCGGTAATTCCGATATTTAACCGAATGTCATCGATATTGTATAAGTCGATGATAAATGTCATATATACAAGCTGAATCAATACCAAGAAAATATTTTCGATATACATATGCCCACGCTTGTATCTCTTAATAGTTCTTTCGGTATTTTTATAAGAGTTTTGTAACCGGACTAAATATCGACTAGTGGTACCAATATTTCAAACAAGGTCCCTCTCTTTGTCAGATCTCTCTCAACCTACACAAATTAATCCAATTTGGCACAGAGGAGTTTATCCCGTCATTGACATAGAAATCGAAACGTAGGCATTATGAATCACGAATCGCCATGGCTGTCTCCCGTATTTCAGCAATTAACTGCCTGTCGCAATTCCGCGAACGTAGAGTAGGATGCACTTCCGTCACTTATAAGACTTTCGAAATAAATAATACACAGGCACTTATTGCGCAGTCATCTCTTATAGATTCTTTATGCAATCCGATAAATAAAAAAAATCACGAAAGATCGTGAGGTACAACGATTGAGAGCAATACTATTTGCGAAAACGTAGCTCTGAATAATAAATTTCTGATATTCCAATTCGCAACTTTAACATTTGCAAACGTCAAATGTCAAAGGTTTTCTTTAAATTCTTTTTGGAGCGGACTTTCACTCTAAGGGTTGCCACAAATTTCCTATCCTAAAGTATCATAATTTTTCCATCATTTCCAAATAAAATTTCATGATTTTCCCTGCTTTTAATACTAAAAATTTTTGATATTTTGATATTATATTTAATTAATTGTTTATTGAGAATCAATTTTTTATTGAGAAAGCAATTTAACATAACAATGTAAATAACTGTTAATATTGCTGATGTCATTTCCATTTAATTGCTAAGTTAATAGTATTCCAAAACTGCATAAGTGTGATGTATATTAAATTTCTTTAAGGGGTCTTTCTCATTGACAGGATAAAAAAATCAATTTTTGAATTCTACATGTGTATAGAATTAACTTCTAAAACGAAAAAAAAAGATTTTGAAATATTGGTCATTTTTTGAGACGTTGCACACGTTGAAAATAGAACAGATAATGGAGGTAACTGCCGAGTGTATTATGCTCATTTTAAAAGACCGGTTTCTATTCTATTGTGTTGATCGAGACTCTTAGAATAAGTTGGAGCAAAAAGAAGTAAATAATCCTGGAATAGCAGAACGATCAGTAAGAATACATTTGGAAGAATACAGTATGCGCAGGAAATCAATTTAAAATGAACGTTTTCAAAACCGCGGAAACTGCTGAAAAAACGGCTTGATTAATTGACTTGAATTTTCGCGCCATTATTACTGACACTTTTTTGCAATTTATAAACCATAATTTGTTTACATCTATCAATACATTAACTCTTTTTTTTAAAGCTAGAGTGCGCTGAAAATCAAAACATAGTTTTCGTTTTGTTGCCATTTTTTGTTAAATTTTTAAATTTTAACTTAAATATTGATTTAGTAATAGCATAACAATGTAGAATACTAGTAAAAAAAATTTATTAAAATATATTTTAATTACAGGGCTGCCTTTCCCAAACTTTCCCAAAAGGATGAAAATTGAATCAGTTTTGAAAGAGAGTGGCTCAATTTTCAATCTTTAGAAGAGGATTGCCCCATAAAACTGCAAATCAGGGAAATTGGAGGAATATCATGGAAATAGGGAATGTGAGGAAATCCGGGGAATTTTATAAAATTTTCTGGAAAATAAAATAATAAGGAAGATCTTTCTCGTTCAGAAGCTGACTGAAGTCTAAAAACTGACTGTTTTTTTTTTTAAGTGGATTGTAAACAAATTATACAACTAATTTAGATAAAACTTTGTTTTAAAGAATTATAGAGAGGATTATAGAGAGTACAAAAATGAAGAGCGTGTGTTCTCTGTATAGATCTAGAATCATCGAAAGCGAAAGGGTATCGCATCTCGGCGATAAAAATAATCCGCTGAAACATCGTGAGGGCCCTTTCGCCACAACTAAAACGCCTAAGTGGCGCGAAGTGGTTGGCCAGTAGTCGGGTCGGAAACGCACTCGCACGCGCCTCTCATCGAAGCGAAACAGAAGCGAAAACGAACGCGTGCCTGAGCGAGAAGAGGGAAGAAGGCGAGCTTCCTGAAGAGAAAAAGAAGAAAGAAGGAGATGGAGAAAGAAGGTATCGCTCTCGTAACGTAATTGCGTAAGTATCGCCGACTGGCCGGGAGGTGCGAACGCGTTCACGACTATTTCGGATCCGTTCGAGTTGTGCCCGATATCGCGCCTTCGAAGGCTCCTCTTCGAAGAGAGACGGACTCGCGAGCAAGCGAGCGATCGGCGCGAGTCGTGTCTCGGACTTTCACTCTGATCCGTTACGCTTCGACAATATGCGGCCTCCTCGTCCTTCTCCTCTTCCTCCTCTTTCTGCTGTGCTGTGCTGTGCTGTTCCGCAATGATCCTGATCCGATTCCTGCGTCCCGCGAGGGTTACGAGGTAACGAGACGTGGAAACGCGTCGCGGCGAAAAAAATTCTGCAGCTTCGTTGTAATGTTCGTGCAATCATGCGGAAAGTATGGCGAATAAGTATACTGTACCGTTTCATTCTCGTTCGAAGTTCGCCATCGGCCAATATCGCGTAAAATGATACATATTAACCTTTCAGATACGGCTTGTGCGAAGGAACTGCTCCAAAATTACCAGTTAACAAAGCAAGAATACACGATTGCCTGATATATAATCTCGAGTGATTACTTTCATGTTAATCAGTATGAAATAACGATCTCGTAAAGTAATGAAGAGGAATTTCAGCTCGATTATTCGCTTAAAATTTTATTTCTTTTTATTGTTAACGTCTTCATTCCTGATTGTACGTTCCTATATGACGTTTGAAATTAGTTTAATATTATATGCGGTTAGAGCTCGATACCTAACTCGCACGTTAACAGTAGACTGTATCTCATTTGCTATTTCCCCGTGGCGTATCATCGACCCATTAAGTATATTAATTATCTGGTAAGCAGGGCCAGTATTTTATTGCAAATACGCTCCTTCGTATTCGAATCGTAATTGTTTTTTTTTTCCTCTTGATTCTTGTACCTTCCCTTCAAACTTCTCCCCTTCCACTTTTGGATTATAAGCAACCTGGACCCTTCGTATCGGATCCGATGGGAAAAGGAAGGAGGAATACGGCACTGCACTCTCTCAGGTGTAAGGCTCAGGTACAAGATTCACGACGATGACGGCGACGGCGGTAGGAGGGCAAAGAAAGGAAAGGAACATCGGCGATCACGCCGAAGTCAGGGAGCGGAGAAATTTATCGTCGCAGGCAAACTGGACACTCGAGCTAAAAATATGGGCAATTAAAAGCCCGCGCGCGTGTTCACGTGCCCGCTCATCCGAGTAGCAACTTTTAAGGGCCGGCGTATTGAAACGACCGTGACAAATCCGGAAAAAGATGCGTCCATCCCTAGAGGGGGGGGAGGGCTTGCCTCGCCTCATCTCCTTGTCCCTCGTGAATATGAAATATCCCAACATGTCGAGCTGACGTTTTAAAAGGTTTATCCGACTATCCGGTGGCCAAAATGCTTTCGAGGGGAACAAGAGAATGAGGGCCCTTAAACGTCCGGAAAACGATCGTGTCGATGATGTAAGCTGATGTTACAAACAGCTCTACCGTGTGAGAGATAACGGAAACACGGGATAAACATACTACTAGTGTCCCATGTAAACCTAGTAAACTATGATGTCTGTAGCTCTAAGGTTAATGACTGTCACGTTGAATGCCTTTAAGTGATAAATATGATCTTGGTCGACAGAAAGTATCCTTAAAAATACTTATGCTTCTCTTGTGTAATAATTGAATTCTTTGAATAAAAAGATTATTTAACAAAAAGTTTCAAATAAAAAATTAATAGAAAAATATTTTAACTATGAGGAAAATGATCTGAGTAGATTAAATAGTAATTTCCGGTGGAAAATCAGAGTTGCCATAGAAAATAAATTTTCCTGACTTTTCCAGATTTTCCAGATAAAAATGGAAAATTTTCCAATATAAATTATGTAAATTTTAACACATTTAAAGTCAAGAATTGTAGGAAAGCTAATTACCTATATTAAAAACAAAACAAAAAAGATTAGTAGCATACTAAAATTTTGGATGCAAATTCAACAAATAATTAATTAGTATTGGAAAAAAGAATGCAGAAAAAAATGGGTGATCAAATAAAAATAAAACATAAATTTTAATCATTAAAATCGTTTAAAGTGTGTGAATTATGAACATATTTCACTATAAACGTCAGATATAATATTTAAAAAGTATCACAATTATCTGGAATAGGAGCAGTTTAAAGAAATTGTGAGCAAATTTCAAAATTTCAGACTTTTTACATTTTCCCCTAACTTTCTCGATTTTCCACGACCAATTCTTCTTCAATTTCCCTGACTTTTCCCGATTTCCAGGTCTATGGCAACTCTGAAAATGGACGAATCAGAATTTTCTGATTAAATCTAAAATTCTAATTGAAATAACTAGACTAGAACTAGAACTAGAATTCTAGCAAATTGAAGTAATGATTGATATAATTATTTTAAAACTGATTGATATAATTATTTTAAAAAATATAAATTCTAATAGATTTTATCAGAAATATTGTATCAACTAAAATTCTGGTTACCTCAACTAGAATTCTAGCAAATTGAAGTAGAAAATTCTGCTTTGTCCGTTTTCAACCAGAAATTTTTTTCAGTGTACAAAACAGAAACTAAGAATCTAGCGTGGTCAACAATGCGCAGTTATATTATATAAAATAATAAATCAATACATAAAAAACAACTTATTTTTATGTATTGATTTATTATTTTATATAATTGCGTATCATCATCCATGCTACTCTTATCAGCCCGATTTACATTTTAATTTTGCAATTTCATTTTCAAGAGTCTTTGTTTTGATATTTTAATCATTTAAATATCAAAACCGGTGATAACGAGAGAATAAAAAAAAATATGCTACGTGTAAACAACAATGTCTGTAATACGAAAGCTACTCGACAAGAAGGCAAATAAATTGCGAATCCCTGGCTATCAGTATAAAACGTATGAGCGCAGCGTGATGCTTTTGCGGGGCACAGTTAATGCGATAGTGGCACCGGGATGTTTTCAGAAGCAATAGCGGCGACTTTGCCGATGGCGATGATTTACGAGAAAAGAGGCTGAAGTCAGAATCTGTGCGTGCGGCAACAAAAGGAGAGAAAAAAGGGAAACGCTGGAAACGAGAATTACTTCCTCGCCGTACAATCGCGGCGACGACGCCTTGTCTGGTAACACACACTACACGTGGTTTCAAAGGTCAATCAATAACGTCGCGCAAACATCAATACCTCTCATCGGCGTGCGCAAAACCTTAAATCAGCGTGTCCGTGATTTTTTTTTAATCTCGTTTATTAACCAGTAGAATATACGAGAAAAACCTGTTTTTCTCACCAGTTTCTCCATTGAAATATAACATTCATATCGCAAAATATAAAAATAGGATCATTAAATGTACCGTTAAATGGATTTAAGTGCGAATGGAAAATACGGACTGAAGGGTAGCAAGAACGTATAGTAAAGTTCCGTGTCGAATCGCCGGGCGAACAATTGCCCTTTACTGTGAACAATGTGTTCAATGTGTAAACGCGAACGTATACGTAAATGAAAATTGCTAGGATAAAGCAAAGGATACTATTAAGTATCATTACATAGAGCTCGTTTGGATATAATTGCTTGACGACCTTAAAGGACACCATTTTTTATCACTCCGGATATCTGTACATGTATGTCGCACTTTTATGTTAAGTCAAGTCTACTATTATGACGTGGCAATGCCGCGAATACTACTAGAATATAAGTTTTTTTTTTCTCGAATAACCGCCATTTCCATTCCATTATTAAATTATTCGTAATAACAATTGATATCAATAAAAATAAAATAATATTAATAAATATATGTAATATATATATATATATATATAAAATAATGATAATAAAACATAATATATATTCCATTGTTAATACAAATATTTTCACAGAATATATAAAAAAATATATATTCGTGCTTTTAAAATTGTCATATCTTTTATTATTGTATATTGTTTCCTAAATGTATCTTTTAAATTTATCTTTCGTACGTTTTACGTGACAGTGGTTTATTCAAGATTCCGAGGGTTAATAGACGCGAAGTGGGATTTTCCACAGCGGAAGCTTTGCGGTAGTCGGGTTAGCCGGAAAGATCGATTGTCGTACTGCGACACTAATGTCGGGAGTTGGCATAACTTGGCGGTTTGCGCTCCTCTCGAGCGGTTCTGAAATCGAATTACGTACGTCGCGAAAGTCCTTCTCCAAATATTCCGCGATGACAGCGTTAGATAATTAAATGTAATTTTGATCACACGTCGCTTTCAATTAAGGGCCATGTGAGGTATCAATCTGAATATATGGGAATGTTGTGATCAGAATTATAGGTATAAACCGCGATTATGGATAATTGCCGTTGTTAACACTTAAGAGCGTGGAAACGTAACTTCGCCTTTAATTACAGACTAAAGTAGCGCGGACAGTAGCTTTTCTCGCGATGGGAATGTTATAGCAATTACGGCAATTACGCCAGATTGCGGTTATTGATGACTTATGTTATCAAGATTTAAACGGAAGGAAGCACGATTGCTTTGCGAGTCGAGTCTTCCGTTGCAACAACATTTGATTATCAAAATGTAAATATGCTTTAATTATTTAAAATTCTAAGAATATAAAAAAAAAATCTTATTGACTGATCATGGCACACAACATTGTGAATATATAAAAATATCATTCCCTGTGAGAAATAATACATGCGAGAGGAAAAAGTTGAAAAAGTCAGTGTCAACGTACGCTAGTTGAGCCCTACTTCCTGAAGATACGTTCCGATGAAGACTCTATACGTATATAAAGACGTACTTCATGCAGTCTATAATTTGCCCTTTTTTTCATTGTATCTCATCCGGAGGAAGAACGACATATAGAAGGGGAAGGAAAGTCACATGATAAAACGACATGTGCACTCATCGCGCGTGACATACGACTACAGTATTACAGCTCCAGTTCGTATTATGTTAATCCCTTCATTCTTAATATCACTTATGATTATATCATGCGAGACACGCACAATTTTGTGCACTCGAGAACGAGCCATCGCCGAGGAGTATTGCTATTCAACGCGCGCGACCCTTTTGCTTCTTCATTTACACTTGATTCTCACGCATCTGGCCATCGAAAAATCTCAACTAAACCGCGCGCGATCATAGGAAAACCGGTCGTTCACGGAGGAAGACGGCGAAAAACTCGAAAATGTCGCGTTACGTCACGCACGATTGTCGATCATCGATACAGGATGACTTTCTCGGCGAAATCAATACAAGGAAACGCTTATTCGAGCGCATTGATCGGCGCTTAATAATAATTACATAATAATTATGCGTCACTGCGATCGTTATCGCGTTTATTAGCGTACGACTATTTATAGATGGAGATACGATTTTTATTTAACGGATAATATATTTCTTTTATTATTAAAAGTGTTTCAACAGAGACTTCAACTGCTAACTAATGGCTTTTAGACGAGCGAAGAATTATCGGCAGTAAAAATAAGTTCTTGCGAATATTACGACAGATATACTTACTAACGGAGCCACCACAACACGGAGATTGCATGCAAAGCGCGCGACTCAAAAACTCCCGACTTTATTCGCGATAGCGAGCACTTTTCTCTCAGTTGCGTCACTTTTGCTCGCGTTGGCGTGCACGTGTGAAAACCCGGCGAGCGCAGCCGTTCCCTTTCTTCACAGCGTACTCATTAGCGAGTTACTCTAAGAGCTTTTATTATTAGAAATATACGCGATGTCCCAAAACATCTTATCCCGATCTCTTTCTCCTCACAGATTTTTGTCCCTAGAACGGTTATTTACCAAACAAAAATTATCTGACTGACTATTCTAACCTAAAAGATTATTTTGTATTATCAAAAGAACATACAAAAAAGAAATAATGAAAGATAACAAAAGGATAAGGAAAGATAACAGGATTTTTTCTATAACTGCAAGCTTTAAAGAAAATAAATAACGAAGACATATCTCTTTTTCAGATTATACTGCTACTGATTAATTTCTTAATAGAGTTGTAAAATAAAAATTTTTTAAATGTAATTTATTAAAAATTTGTAGTAAATTGTTTTTCAGAAGCTGAGGAAAAAATCATTTCTAAGTGGGCTAAAAATTTTATTTTAAATTTAAATAAAGCGGAAAAAATTCAGTGACTTGTAAATAATAATATCATATTTTTCAATTAGTTCTGAATTTGTTAACCTTTAAACAGGTAGGTGGTTATAGCATCCCACGCACAATTATCTCAAAAACCTCGTTCTGACCTTTGTGAAAAGTAATAAACTTTAAGATTTCTAGACTTTTTTTATTTTTCTTTTCCGAGGCGAAACCTTTGTGAATTTGATATTTGAGTTTTTATAAATTATACATGAAACTACAAACGAAATTATTGTTACTACAAATAACTACAAACAAAAGATTATCATTTAATAACATTTTTTAATAAAAAAATTTAATTTGTAAAAAGTGCCAAGTTCATAAAGGTCTCATCCTTAAGTTTACTTTTATATTCTTCTATCACATGAAGATACAAATAAAATTTAATTCTACATATATATAATTAAAAAATATAACTATAAAAATAAAAATTGTTTGGATATTCTGACGACTTAACTATTAAAGATTAATAAAATCATAAATTAAAAATTAATTACAAAATGTAGCATGTTACAACGTGCAAAGTTGCGATAAATCACAATTTTTATTTTAAGCAAAGAAAAATTGCCTCAAGGCCGAAGAATCCGTAATGAGAAAAGACATCTATGAATTAGATATATAACATGCCTTTGCGGCAAGAATGCATTTCTGCAAAAGGAGAAAAAAAACTAATCACGCTTTGAGATCAAGTGCGATCGGCGACAATTCGAAGTTGATCGCAGATAAAATGCAGAATTTAAATCTGAAAACGACATTCCCTGACAGACGAAAGTCAAGAAAGATTATTCGGAAAAGAAGATATAATTTCGCGCGCGACATGATTTTATTTATAGCTCCTAATTCAGTATCATAAAATTTATACAAAATACATTTTTTGAAAAAATTGTATAAGCATACATCTTCATTTTTGTACCTTTATATGCTTTCTCGATGTATAATAAAATACCTAACCTAACCTATGTTTCTATTATGCCCATTTCTACCAAAGTAGATTAACTTTAATCAGTTCAACTTACTCTTCATCTTTTCCTAATTCGCAATACTAGAAAAAGATGAAGATTTAATTAAATTCGAAATTAAAATTAAATTACATTGGTAGAAACAGGCGTTAAACTAGATTTCGTTAGATCCAATTCGTTGGATAATTTAATTGAAAAATCAATAGTTACGTATATTTCTTGTTACATATACAAATACGTATATGTAAATTCTTTTATTTGTATATACAATAGGCAGTATATTTTCCTGGTGTAATAAAATTACCACAGTGGTTTCTAAATGGACATTACGGAGAAGAAAGCATAACCTGTCTGCTTTGCTCGAATTATAATGGTCGCACCTGCATAGAAAATCATATCTACGATCCGATAATATCGACATAAATGTCAATTCATTCGATGCTGCTCGAAATTTGAGCGTACCTCGATCTTTCGCAAGGACAAAACATCTATTAGGAGCCATATTGGAAATCTCGTTCACTCCTTCATATCGATCGTCACTTTCCGACGATCAAAGATATCACTATTCCATGAAATTCAAATTGAAGAAACAAGTGGAAACTTCCAAATCCAAAACATTTCATTCATTCTTATGCATTTTTATCAATCTAGATTGACTTTAACTTTTTCTAATTCTTAGAACTAAAAGAAAATATGGAAAATTAAATTAATCGAGATTAAAGTCAATCTACGTTGATAAAAAAACGGACATTAGAGGCAACTTCATTTCTCTTCCCCTCGACTAGAATATCGATGTATTTGCTATTCAATTTTAGCGAGGAGATAACGGTATTCTCTCGCGGGAATAATAAGCCCTGCCTCATCCCTTTCAATCCACCCCCGTGAGTCACCAGCCGGGCGAGGGTGGCCGTTTCGCGAGGCGACTGCCGGTCAATGCGGCATTCAGTACTATGTTCATAGCGTACTCACCATGTGCAGAAAGGATTCGCGTTGACCGCGTACGAGGACGATCCACCAGCCTGAGAAACGATCCCGAAAAATCCAAAAGGATAGATCTCGTAGTCTCACGTCAAGTAGTACCCGTCGTTGACTCCGCCGCTTTCCCCTCGGATGAAACACCGCCGTTGAACGACGATAGTCGGGGGTAGGCACTGCAAGCAGTTCCGGAGGAAGAAACAGAGGAAAACCGTGCAGATATCACTTGCACGCGTCGGACTCGTTCGCAACGGCAGTCGGAAGAAGGCGATATGAGACGATACAGCGAAAGATACGGTGAGACAGCGAACAGTACGCGGAACAAACGAACGAATGAACGTTCGAATAGATGGACGGACGGACGGTCGAGCGCGGTAAACGCACACGTACCAACCGTACGGCGCGCGGGTTCAGCGGCCGACTGAGAGGATGCAGTTTGCCGCTGCTCCGCCATGGTCCGCTCGCGGACCCTTGGTGGCCCCCTCGTGGTTCCGAGCGCCCCCCACCGCACCGCCGAGCCACTACTCGACGGAAGAGACAAAGCGGCTGCGCGCGCAGCCTCGCATTTTTTGACCCTCTGTCTCGCGGGCTCCCCCCTCTTCTTCTCTCGCTCGCTCTCAGCGCGCGCGCGCGCCCGCGGCCGTCCGCACCCCACTTCACGACGCCCTTAAGTTCGATTCACCGCGAGAGTGTACTGCTCGCTCACTCGCGAACGGCGATATTGTGTATGTATTTGCACACGAGGCGGGCGGATTCACTGTACACTGCGGATTCGTGTACTGCGTCTTTGCCACGATCGCGTCTCCACTTCGATCGAGAATCGTTGTAAGCCTCGTTCACATCGCAGAAAAAACTTTTGCGAAATTTAGTATGACGCGCACAATCGCCAAAAACGATCACGACCGGCGAAATGACGCGAAGCGATTGCGAGGAGATGTAAGCGCAATTTTTACTCGCAATTCGAGTCACGTGATATTAATGGGCCGCGCCGATTGACTCGCATGAGGCTAGTAGCGAAAAAATTTGAAAATTTAATTGCCGCGTAAATATTGAGAAAAATGGTCTGATTGTACCAACAAGAGGTACAAAATACATTCTAATCATAGCAATCAAATTCTAATTGCTGTGTAATTTCTAATTATATTAACTAGAATAATTAGATAAATTCATATTGAGCTTTATTTGTTTAATTTTAATAAACAATAATAATAAAATGATTCCAAGAGAATGTATGAATTATTGGATTACCTATAAATATTTGATTTGTATTTTTATTTTAATTGAATCTTCTGCAACCAGACTTTTTTTCAGTAAAGAAACGAACAATGTCTTTTAACTGAATAAAAGTCTAATTGTATTACTTTAAAGATTCTGGTAGTTTTAACGATAAAGATATAAATCAGATTATATATAATTAAATCTAACAAACATTCTAATCGAGATATTTCGAAATTCAATTACGATAACCAATTGAGTTTGATTGATCATTTATTTTGTTTGTACCTCTTGTTGGTATAATCTAGGACAGGATTACCATATCTAAATCACAAAAATAGAGTACGCAATAAATAAATATATAGAAATACTTTCTAAAAGAGATGATTCTGAGATAGAGAAGAAGAGAGTATAATTATTCTGTGCGTTAAATGTAAGAATTTAATAAAATAAAATTTTTATAATATAATATTTGTTAACAATTCTTATTAATATAAGTTTATAAATATAAAATTTTAATTAATGATCAAAAGTTGTACGATCTCAAAAAGATTTATATATATATCCTTAAAAAAACAACTAGTAATCATATAATATTGATTGATATAATCAGAATACTTTTCTCATATATCTTATTTCGCATCAGAGCTACGGAAAGAATCCGATATATATGTAATATGCGATTCTATCGAATATCTATTAGATTGCAGAGAGAGCACACAATTTGTGAATCTATTGAAAGAGTAGCATAAATGTGCAGATTATAAGCACTCACCTTAACTCTTTCGATAAATTGAATATACAAGAAAGACATGAAACTTGTACAGCTGTAAATTCAATACGTTTTATCTATTTTACGTGTTGAGATAAATCTATAACGGTCCTTGAACGAAACTCAGATTTGCAATAAGACGTGCCTTTGTTTGTTCCTCTCATTTCCGAACTTCCTTTTATGTTCAATAACAGCTAGCTCTCGAACGTAAAGGCACATAGGTTTTCGCAGTCTTCGAAACTCTCTATGCACATCTCTCTATTAATAAGAGAAAGTCTTCCGTTTAAATAAAAGAATGTATTGTTGGCTATCGTTTTTTCACGCGATATTGTTTCGCTATTATAGACATCATTTTCTCCCGGAATTAAACATATGGCTCACAAAAAAACTTAAACAGCAGGCCAATATTTAGCGAATAGGCGTAAAGTTGACGTATATTGACTATATTGTCCGCAACTGTCTTTAGAATTTGTAATATTTAAATAAATTTGCATAGCCATTAATAACGAAAATGTAAAGAAAATTATCCAATCGCATTTTATATATATTTTTATCAAGGAATAAAATAATTAGTTATTTCTTACTTATAACGCCGTTATATCGTTACAAATTACTTTTTTTGATATGATAATGATGTTTTTTTTGGTAGCTATAACTATAAATACATAGATTTGAAATACAAAAAGTAACTATAAAATTCGTTATCTTTACCGAAATTTTTTGTATGATTACTTTTTGTATATAACTACGTTATATTTTTTCGATAAAGATAACGAATTTTATGGTTACTTTTTGTATTTCAAATCTATTTATGATATAATAATTATAAAATATTTATTGTTATTTGAGAT
>Ga0157363_1004137_pt1 | contig 13313 bp, 13 predicted proteins | sample AttsexASBM1_FD_111477 | JGI IMG/M metagenome (GOLD analysis project Ga0157363, IMG submission 111477) | Fungus gardens microbial communities from leaf cutter ant in Ribeirão Preto, State of São Paulo, Brazil - Atta sexdens ASBM1 | ecosystem: Host-associated > Fungi > Mycelium > Unclassified ...
CTGGCGTGACTTCCACTTGCAAACCTGGCTGGTCATCCTGCAGCAGAAAAGTCAAAAAACCGGAGTCTTTATGGGCACCCACCCCTTGTTGACTGGCGTTAGCGGCCTGTCCGGGGTAACGAATGAGCTTTACATGTTCATTCGGATGAGTGCCGTACAGCGCATCAAAGGCATCGGATGGCAAAGACAGCGAACGCGCGAAAGCGCGCAACAGCCGTAGCGCCACGCCCGTCATGGCTTGCTGCCAGGCATGAATCACCGGGCGCAATTGTGGTAAGGCATCCGGCCACAAATTTGGCCCCTGCAGTCGCTTCCAGGCAGGATCGCCAACCTGCAAGGCTAATGCCGCACGCTCTGCACCGATATCAAACTGCTCGCGCTGATCGCGTTGCTCACGGGTATATTCGACGCCCGCCCGGTTATAACCGCGGAAATGCGGTGAATGGATCATTGAAACCTGCTGCTTCTTTTCATCCGGCAAGGCAAAGAAGGCCTGAGTGATACTCTGCACGTTCTGCAATAATTGCGAATTGATGCCATGATTTATCAGGTAGAAAAAACCAACATCACGCGCGGTGGTGCGCAACTCAGAGAGATACGGCGATTGTTCAGCATCAGGTAATTCCAGCAACGCCAAATCCAACACCGGCAAGGTTCCTGCCATATTTATACGTCCTGTTACGGAGAAGTTCTGCTGTTACGCTGACATCTGCCATGAATTCCAGCCAATACTGTTGGGCAATAAGTTATGGCGAATGATTTTTAGGAAAGCTTCTGCAATCCTTATGCAAAAAGCGGTAAATTGCGGTCACTTGCCGCTATAATCGCGCCCACTCATTTTGCCGCAACGCCCCGCACAGGAGATGTCATATGAACCAGGGCCCATTAACCGAAAAAGAGCTAAACTGGCTTGAAGATATGCTGGAAAAATACGGCAACGAACAGTCGGTGGTGGATACGTCCGAACTGGACGGTTTATTAACCGCTCTGCTTTCTGGCCCGAACGACATTGAACCGAGCGAGTGGCTGGTGGCGATGTGGGGAGGACAGAAACAGATTCCAAAGTGGGCCAACGAACGTGAGATGGACCGCTTTATGGCGCTGATTTTCCAGCACTTCAACGATATCGCTGAGCGTCTGGCGGAATTCCCGGAGCAATTTGATCCGCTGTTTGGCTTCCAGGAGATGGAAGGACAAGAGTTCACCGTGGTTGAAGACTGGTGCTATGGCTATTTGCGCGGTGTCGCACTGGATCAAGACTGGTCACTGTTACCTGAAGCGCTACAACCCGCCATGGATGCCATTAAGTTGCACGGCAGTGAAGATCAACTGGCGAAGCGTGAAGCCTTTTCACCTGATGAATTTGAAGCCAGTATCGACGCGATTCGCCCTGCCGCACTGGAGTTGCATGAATACTGGCAGGAACAGCGTATGGCGCAGCCCGATCCTGAACCGCAGTTGCCCCATTTTGCCGGTGAGAAAACAGGCCGTAACGATCCTTGCCCATGTGGCAGTGGTAAGAAGTACAAACAGTGTTGCGGGAAATAAAACGCGGCGATTTTTCATGACGCAATAATTCACACTATCCGTAGCGACGCGCCCGCCATGCTCAACGGGCGGCCGCTACGGTATAGACCGTGATGTTACTGCTGGGCGGGTTTCACATCAGTGACCAGCGTGGGTAACTGCCAGGCGCCGCCCGCCCGAATGGCGCGGCACATGCCGGTAGTGGCATCACTGCTCTGCACAAAATCTTTACCATCCCACACCCAAGCGGCGGTACTCCAGCAGTCGCCGATACCACGCCCTTTTTGCGCTTCAGAAATGACGCCTTCGCTGTAATCTGATCCCGAATCGGTGATCAGCTCGGGTTTACCCTGCAGCGCTTTATCCATGAGCCAATAGCCATACCCTTCGTTATACGCACCGCGCCAGCAGAGTGCGGCAATCAGGACATGTGCGCCATCTACCGGCGTTAACGTCAGCGGCTCGGCGCCCTCTTCCGGTTGGTCGTCCGTGGGATCGAGGTTGTCACAGCTGTCATCGTCGGTCAGTGAAGCAATCAGTTTCGGCTTAAGCAATGCCAGCTCATCATCGCTCAATGGACGAGGTGTCGCTTTCTCCACTTTAACCTGCTGGATAATGGGCATTGTCACAGCAGCAGGAACGCTACTCTCAGGTTTGTTGCCTTTGCGCACCAATGCACCGGGTGTGTTGAGTCGCCCCTGTGCATCATCCATTTTCACTAGTGTGGCAAAGGCACCATTACTGGAGAGTTCGAAGGGTTCCTCACCGCCGCGAAACTCCACTTTGCCTGTGCCTTTAATCGCATTAATCAGTGCCTGAGTCTGCGCATCGGTCAGCGTCCAATCGTCATTATCGGCTTTTACCACCTCACCCTGTGCATGGTCATCAATCCACAGAGCCAACGAATCTACCTGCTTTGAGTCATCATCGCCCGTATCCGCCAGCACCACACGGCCGTGAGTTGGCGCATCTGGCCCCCCTTCACGGGTGAGTAATACCGAGCCACCTGCGCCCTCTTCGGCGCTGTAACCGGCTGCCCGGCAGGTCAGCGTGTTATCGCAGGCGAGCTCCCAATCTTTATGGCTAAAGGAGACGCCATCTTCGTCTGCCAGCAGCGGCGTACTCAAGCTGGTGAGCAGCGCTAATGCCAGCAGCAATCGGGTTTTCATGCCATCTCTCCATAATGGTAAAGGTGGCTAGTGTGATGACTTTTCACGCGCGGGAGAAGTGAATTTTTTGCGCTAATGGCGAAAGGTATACGGGTCTACAACGACGCGGCTATTTGCTGCCTTAACCACTGTTGGGCGGGATCACGATGCAGCCGGGGGTGCCACAGCATTAAAATATCAAAGCCCGGTATGTCCAGCGGCGGCGTGAGAACGCGAAGATGTGGCGTATGGCGCACCAGCCGCTCAGGTAATACCGCGACTAAATCGCTGTTTGCCAGCACCTCCAACATAAACAGGAAATGTGGCACCGATAACACGACCCGTCGTTCTCGGCCCAGTTTTGCCAATGCGTTGTCCGTTGCCGCGCTGAAGCCGCCGCCATCCGGTGAGACCATGACAAATTCTAACTGACAAAAGTGATCCAGCGTGGGCGGTTGCTGTAAGTGCGGATGGTCATATCGTCCCACCAGCACGTAGCGCTCACTGAACAGCTTGCGCTGATGCAAGGTCGGCGGCGCATTGTCACCCGTGTGGAAAACTACATCTAACTCATTTTTTTCCAACTGCTGCGCCACTTGCGGTGGATGCAATGCGAACACCGCCATACGACTCTGCGGTGCAGCATCTCGAATCATTTTGAGTGCAGGCAGCACCAATGCCGAGGACATGTAATCCGTCGCTGCAATGCGCCAGATGTGAGTCGATTGGGCGGGATTGAAAACATCGGGAGGTGCCACCGCCAAGGTTAGCGCCTCCAGCGCCAGTCGTAACGGTTCGCGCAGCGCTTCAGCCCGTGCAGTAGGTAACATGCCACGCGGTCCGGGAAGCAGCAGCACATCGTTGAATTCAGTACGCAGCCGGGCAAGCTGGGCGCTGACCGAAGGTTGCGACAGGTTGAGCCGTTGCGCTGCACGCGTGACATTCAGCTCCTCCAGCAAAATATCCAGCGTCTGTAAAAGATTTAAATCCAGCGAGTTGATATTCACCCTGACTATACCTGAAATATAAGCAATTGATTTCAACTATAGTCAGTCGCCACTTACTCTGCAGCTGATTTCATCTCACAGGACTCAGCCATGAATGTACTGATTGTGTATGCTCACCCCGAACCGCAGTCGCTCAGCGGTTCACTGAAGGATTTCGCCGTCGATCATCTGCTAAAAGCGGGTCATCAGGTCCAGGTCTCTGACCTCTACGCCATGCAATGGAAAGCCCAGCTTGATGCCACAGATACTTTGGCACCGCTGGTCGGCACACATTATGATGCGACGCTGGATTCACGCTATGCCTTTGACCACCAACAACAGCCTGCTGATATCACCGCAGAGCAGGAAAAGCTGCGCTGGGCCGACACGGTCATTTTTCAATTCCCGCTGTGGTGGTTCACTATGCCAGCCATCATGAAAGGTTGGTTTGACCGCGTCTACGCCAACGGTTTCGCCTATGGTGTGGGTGAACACAATGAACAGCACTGGGGCGATCGCTATGGCGAAGGCAATATGGCAGGCAAACGTGCCATGTTGGTGGTCACCACGGGGGGTTGGGAATCCCACTACAGCCCACGTGGCATTAATGGTGCGATAGACCAACTGCTGTTCCCCATTCAACATGGCATGCTGTTCTATCCAGGCTTTAGCGTCTTACCCCCGCTGGTATTTTATCGAGTACAAAAATCAGCAGAGGAGCGCTTTGCCGGTTGGTGCGATGCGTTAGCCACTCGACTGGATACGCTGGCTGACACAGCCCCTATTGCCTATCGTCAGCAAAATGGCGGTGATTATGAAATTCCAGCCTTAACGCTAAAAGCCTCGCTGGCGGCCGGTGAGACCGGGATGGGCGTGCATGTGAAGTCAGCGTAAGCCGTTGGTTTATTCGTACAACCAACGTCCTGCTTTCGCCGACTCAATTAACATACCGAGCGTGAAGTCTGGCACCACCGGGACTTCGCGCTTATGAAACGGATTCAGGATCTGCACCAGCGAAGGTTCGTTCGGATAGTAAGTCTCGATAGCAAAACTACCGGGCTCCACCGCAAATTCGGCAAAGAACTCCGCCATCAACGCTTGTGCCTCCTCGCGCTCAAAATTGAGATCGGTATCGATATCAATCTGTGGCGTCAGCGTTTTCTGCTTAAACAGGTACACCCCATCGTAGCGTCGCACCAGTTCGTAGATACGCTGATCGATTTGGTCAGTCATGACCTACCCTCCTGCAAAACAAGGGGGCTATTCTGCCATGCAATCCGCTCGGTCGGGGGAAAAAACTGTGCGTCAGGCAAGCGCTGCGCACAATATTCCTATGCGTTCTGGCGTCAAATTACCCTAGCGCATCTGTCAACGCGTCCATCTCATCCAGCTCTTCGCGGCTGAGCAACTTCTCAATGTTCACCAAGATCATCATGCGATGGTCGATCACCCCCAAACCCAGCAAATAACGGCTGGAGAGCGCTGAGGTAATATCCGGCGTCGGCTTAATCTGCTCGCGACTTAGCGACAACACATCGGCCACCCCATCCACCACCATCCCGACAATGCGCGTGTTTAAATTCAGGACGATCACCACCGTATCCTGCTCTTGGGCACCAACCGGCAAGTTGAAGCGCACGCGTAAATCCACAATCGGGACAATCACACCACGTAGATTGGTCACGCCGAGGAGAAAATCAGGTGCATTAGGAACACGCGTAACTTTGTCGCAGCCACGAATCTCCTGCACGTTGAGAATATCGATGCCGTACTCTTCATTGCCGAGGCAAAAGATCAGATATTCCTGTGCTCCCTTCTCGCCACTGACTAATGTTGCTGTTGTCATGCTGTCACCTCCTGTTCACTGATGCATGTGGGGTCAATTTTTGCCGGTGGATGGGTGACGTTAGCCAGTTCGATGACATCAAGAATCAACGCCACACTGCCATCCCCGAGAATGGTGGCGCCAGAGACGCCGGGCACTTTGCGGTAGTTTTGTTCGAGGTTCTTCACCACCACCTGCTGCTGACCAATCAGTTGGTCGACCCAAAGCGCATAGCGACATCCCGCGCTTTGGACGATCACTACGATCCCGCTATCGTTCGGTGCTTGCCCGTTTACCCCAAAACATTGACGCAGCATCACCAGCGGTAAATATTCGCCACGCACCTGTAGCAGACGATCTTCCCCCACGAAGCGATACAGCATCTCCTCGCGCGGCATGAGTGACTCCATGACCGCACCCAGTGGCAGCACATAAATTTCCTCAGCCACGCGTACCAACATACCGTCCAGTATCGCCAGCGTGAGCGGCAACAGAATGCGAACCGTGGTGCCTTTCCCTTGCTGTGACAGCACCTCAACATGCCCACCCATCGCTAAAATGTTACGTCGCACCACATCCATACCCACACCGCGTCCAGACACGTCGGTGACACTTTCTGCTGTGGAAAAACCGGCAGCGAAAATCAGCATCCACACTTCATCATCGCTCAAAGTGTCACTGATGCTCATGCCCTGGGAATGGGCTTTCGCCAGGATCTTTTCCCTGTTTAAGCCTGCGCCGTCATCTCTCACCTCAATCACAATATTGCCGCCGTGGTGCTCCGCAGACAGCGTCAAATTGCCCTGAGCCGGTTTGCCCTGCGCCACACGCTGTGCTTTCTCTTCAATGCCGTGATCGAGGCTGTTACGAACCAGATGGGTTAAGGGATCGATAATGCGCTCGATCAGGCTCTTATCCAGTTCCGCAGAGCCCCCTTTTAGCGTCAGCTCAATCTCTTTATTCAGCCGCGTGCCAAGATCGTGCACCAGACGCGGGAAACGACTAAAAACGTAGTCCATCGGCATCATGCGAATGGACATCACCGACTCCTGCAGCTCGCGGGTATTGCGCTCCATCTGCGCCACGCAGTTCAGCAACATATCGTGGCTGGCGGCTTCATGCGCTTGGGTCAACTGGGAGAGCATCGCCTGAGTGATGATCAACTCACCGACATGATTGATGATTTGATCCACCTTACTGACTGCAACACGAATACTGCTGGACTCCTGGCTGGCGGGGCGTGGTGCCGATGGCGGTGATGGCGATGGCGATGGCGATGGCGATGGCGATGATGGCGGCAGCGGCAGCGGCGGTGCTGGTGTCACCTTCGGCTGAATGGTTATCTGTGCGTCATCCAGCACAAAACCCAGCACAGCACGAATGTCGTCCACGGAAGTAGGAGTGAGAAGTCCCACGCGCAGGCTGTCTAGGGTCTGCTGCGGGTCACGCACCGTGCCAAGGTTTTGCAGCTCTTGCAGCAACAGCGACTGCGCCTTTTCATTCACCTCGCTCAAAGTGATATCCCACTCGGCTTCAGCCGCATGGGTGACCAGAATCTGGGGTTCAGAAGCTTGCAGGGCAATTTGGCGCAGTGCATCACAAATGTAGCGAAAGCGAGTTTCATCGGGCGCTTGCGAAGCCTGATAGGCGGCAAGCTGGTTTTGCATAATATCCTTACTTTCCAACAATAAGTGGATGATCTCTCGGTTGAGCTGACGTCCGCCGCTACGCGCTTCATCCAACAGGTTTTCCAGCAAGTGCGTGGTTTCCTGCAACGCATCAAAACCAAAAGTGCCCGCTCCCCCTTTAAGAGAATGTGCGGCACGGAATATGGCATTGAGCTGCTCGATATCCGGAGCAGCTACATTCAACTGCAAGAGCTGCTGCTCCATTTCAGCCAAGAGCTCTTCCGCTTCACTAAAAAAAATCTGAGAAAAATCATTCAATTCCATCAGAGTATCCTTGAACGGGCTGAATTGAGACATCCTGAAGTAACGCGTCAGGCTGCTGCGCAAGGGTGTTTTCCATCTGTATTTCCTGCTCTTTCATCTGGCTCAGTACCAAAATACTGATGCGTCGATTACGAGGATCCGCCGGCGTGCTCTCCTCCAGTGGCATACGGTGGGCAGTGCCAATCACCCGCAAAAAGCGATCGTCGGCTAAGCCCCCATTCACTAACACGCGCCGCGTCGCGTTCGCGCGCCCTGCCGAGAGTTCCCAATTGCTATAACCATTCACACCACCGGCATAGGGTAATGAGTCGGTATGACCGGTCAGGCTGATCGCATTGGTTAACTCATTGAGCAGTGGCACCAGCGCCTCCAGGATGCCAAACATGTAGGGTTCGGGGTGTTCACTGCCCAACTTAAACATTGGCCGCTGCTGCGAATCGGTAATTTGGATCAGCAGGCCATCCTGAGTCAGTGTCAGCAGCAAATTGGATTTGAAATTATTCAGACGCGGATCGCTCTCAATCATCTGCTGCAGTTTGTGTTTAGCGCGTTTCAGACTCTCCAATTGCCGCTTCAGGGCATCTAACTTGGTTTTAAACACTTCACCCTGCTGCTTCATCAGGTCGTCACCGCCACCGGGGATAACGCTATCGCTGAGGCTGGCTTTATTGCCTTGCGCCAGGGTGGTTTTTAACGGGGTGCGAAAATAATCCGCGATCATTTCGCGCTGCTGCGCGGTGGATTGCGACAGCAGCCACATCACCAAAAAGAACGCCATCATGGCGGTGATAAAATCGGCGTAGGCGATCTTCCAGGTGCCGCCGTGATGGGCGTGCTTGTGCTTTTTGCGACGTCGCACAATGATGACCGGCGTGCCCTCTTTCATGTGCTGGCATCCGACGGTTTCATTTTGTTGTTGGCGTTGAATTTGACGCTGCGCACGTGTTCTTCCAGCTCTTCAAAGGAGGGGCGTTCGCAGGTAAAGATGGTTTTACGGCCAAACTCCACCGCAATTTGTGGCGCATAGCCATTCAGGCTTGAGAGCAGCGTGACCTTAATGCACTGCAAAATTTTCACCTGATCGCCGCTTTTTTGTCGCAACAGCGTGGCCAATGGCAAGACGAAACCGTAGGCCAGCAGGATGCCAAGAAAGGTCCCCACCATGGCATGGGCGATCAGAACTCCCAGCTCTGATGCCGGGCGATCGGCCGCGGCGAGCGCATTGACCACCCCCATCACGGCCGCAACGATACCAAAGGCCGGAAAGCCATCCCCCAGGGTATTTAAACTATTGGCGGGGACCTCTAACTCCTCTTCGCAGGTCTCGATCTCTTCATCCATCAACGCTTCGATTTCATGCGCGTTCATGCTGCCCGCAATCATTAAACGGAAATAATCCAGTACGAAATTTCGCAGCATAGGGTCGTTCATCAAGCGCGGGTAGGCGCTGAAAATGTCACTGCTCTCCGGCTCTTCAATATCCTTCTCCAGTGACATCAGCCCCTGAACCCGGCTTTTCGACAGTAGGAGAAAGAGCAATGCCATTAAGTCCATATACACGGCTTTGTTATAACTGCGCCCTACAAATAACTTCACCAGCGCTTTTCCGGTCGCTTTTAACGCTTTCAGGTTGTTGCCCACCAGAAACGCGCCAATACCCGCACCGCCAATAATCAGCAGTTCAATAGGCTGAAACAGGGCAGCCATTTGCCCGCCTGCCAGCATAAACCCACCAAACACAGTAGAAATAACAATGAGATAGCCAAATATCACTAACACAGTTGCTCCTTATTATTTTATAGCCCGCGCGTTGCTACCGACGCGGGCATATGACTTTCTTGTCACCGGGAAAGCCTCGCCACCTCAGGCAGGTATAGGCATAAAGGCGGCGGTTAAGCTCTGTTGTGTACTCACCTGAGATTTCTTTAACGCGCGGGAGGGTGGGCTGCACAAACTGCAGGTAAAGGGGTTCTTAATATTTTCGGTGATGACGACAAATCCCCCCTGGCAAATACGGCATGCTTTGCGTGAAACAATTCCACAGTCAATAAAGCGCAATAATGTCCATGCGCGCGTCAGGTCCAGCACCGGTTTTTCATGGCTTTGTGCATAGCACTGTTCCAGATAGAGACGATAGGTTTTCATTAGCACATTGATTGAAGGCCCTTTTTCCGTCTTCATCAAATAGAGGTAGATGTTATAAAACATGGAAGAGTGAATATTCTGCTCCCATGACATAAACCAATCCTCAGAAAAGGGCAGCATCCCTTTGGGCGGTGGGCAGCCGCGCAACTCCTTATATAAGCGTAATAATCGACGCCGACTCAATGAGGTTTCAGATTCCAGAATCTGCATGCGTGCACCCAAAGAGATCAATTCCATTGCCACATGGACTTCATGCACTTCCTGCAACAAGTTCTTCTCACACATTTAGCCCTCCTCAGTCTGCGGTTGCAGGCTCTTTATTGAGTGAATTAAGTAAATCGGTGGACAAAATAATACCGGTGTGAATTTTTTGCAGTGCCTCAATGCGAGAATCCTTCGTCAAATTATCAATCAGGACCTCATCATCAATGCGTAATCGGCAGATAAACTGGTTAGTAGAAGAAAGTTTCATCAACTGTGGTAACGTCAACGCCTTAATATTATCGGTGGTTGCTTCCGATAATCCCAAACGAAAACCCGCAGCATACTTGTCTTGTCTAATTAATTGTTGCGCCAGTAGAAGGTAAGATAAATTCATATCATGGATATGTTGTAGATACTCATCAAAGTTAGACATTGATAACACCTTAACCTTTATCATTCTTAACAGGGTTCATTAAAAGAGAAATAGTGATTCCTCGGTTGATGCTGATAATCGCCAACGCTACTCAGATTGCATTGAGAACGGTATAAACGCGCGATCGAGCCGCATCCAGCAATAGAAAAATGATATCAATCAGAATTTTCACAACAATACGTCCGAAAACCCCTACAACATAACCACATGATAAATATTAAAAATAATATTATTAAATGTTATTAACGCCCATCATCCCGCTGGAAATTCATAAAAGAAGAAGATAAGTCAAACTGGACAATCACAATCCATACGGCTACGCAATCGCTTTATTGCCAGACTGTGAAGCTGACTCACTCGCGTTTCGGTTATATTCATAATCAAGGATATCTCCCGCATATTGAGATCGTACTGATAATAGAACTGCAGTATTCTCTGCTCACGCTCTGGGATGAAACCAATATGCTCGGTAATACGTGCTACTAAATCCTTTTGTATTGACTGATGTACAGGGTTCAGTAACTCATGCTCATCATCTGGGTGCTCCCAGAGATCGTCATAACTTTCTTGTAACTCATCAATCGAGTAAATTTGACTGTTGTTGCTATCAGCCAGCATTTGCTGAAACGTCTGAATCGATACCCCCATGCGTTCCGCGATATCCATCTCACTCGCGCTGCTTCCTTTTTCTTGCTCAACCCGGCTAATAATGGCCGCGATTTCGCGTGAATGGGTCCTGACACGTCTGGGTACCCAATCACGCTCGCGGAGTTCATCCATTAATGCCCATCTTACACGCTGGGTAATCCATGCGCTGATGGTCACGCCTTTATTGGCATCGAAACTGTCTACTGCTGAAATAAACCCTATTGCACCAGCCTGGATTAAATCATCAAATTCGACACTGGCAGGCAAACGTTTTTGTAGTCGTAACACTTCCTGCCTGACTAAACTTTGATATTTAGACCACAGCACTTCTTTATTATCTAAACCAACATCCGTATAAAGCCCATCCATATTGTTACCCACCCAATATTATTTACATAAAGTATCAAATGAAAGTAAACAATCGCATAGCGCAATAAGGTCGAACAAAAACAAGCATTTTAATTCATTGAAGAACTCAAAATTAAAGATATAAAGAGAGTATGAGTAAAACCCTGCATCTTATTTATTTAAAACGTTTCCCACTGCACATTCTCTTTTTTCGGTAAGGATTCCTGTCGCTTACTGGCGCTTTTTACGTCCGGGCGAGTGTGTTGGACCGTGCCTTCACTGCTCAACACGAATTGTGCCACCAGTTTTTCCAGGGCATCCGATTGGGCTTCTAATCCCCCCGCTGCCATCGCCGCTTCTTCAACCATGGCCGCATTTTGTTGCGTCACCAAATCCATCTCATTTACCGCCTGGGAAATCTGGTTAATACCGGTACTTTGCTCATCCGATGCGGAAGTGATCTCACCCATAATCTGTCTCACCTGTGCCACCGAGCTCACAATATCCTGCATCACCACGCTGGCCTGATTTACCTGACGTGAGCCGGTATCCATATTACTGACGCAGGTTTGTATGAGCTGATTGATCTCTTTAGCCGCATCGGCACTGCGTTTCGCGAGGTTGCGCACCTCTTCTGCCACTACCGCAAAGCCGCGCCCCTGTTCGCCTGCACGCGCCGCTTCAACGGCAGCATTCAGTGCCAGGATATTGGTTTGGTTGGCGATGCTGTCGATCACGCCATTGATATCGGCAATCTGACGCGAACTGACGATAATCTGCGCCATAATCTGTTCAAGACTCAGCATCACATTGCCGCCTTGCTGGGCATTATCACTGGCGCTTTCTGCCAACTGACGCGCGGTATGGGCATTGTCGGCATTTTGCCGCACCGTGGTTTTAATCTCCTCCATGCTGGCGGCGGTCTGTTGCAAAGAGGCAGCCTGCTCTTCCGTGCGCGCTGACAAATCACTGTTTCCCTGCGCAATTTCCTGCGCATTGGTGTGAATATGCAGCACGCTTTCGCGGATGCTGAGAATCGTGCCGGTCAGTGATACCCGCATCTGCTCCAGTTCGCCCAGCATGGTGCCAATTTCGTTCGCGCTGCCGATCTCCACACTGCGGCTGAGATCGCCCGCTGAAACGCGCTTCAGCACCTCCACCGTACTTTCCATCCGACGCACCAGCGTATGGCGCAACCAGATACGTACCGTAATCAGCAGCACAGCAGCCAGCACCGTCACGATAATGCCAATGGCGATCATGTAGCGGTAATTGGCGGCTGCAGTGCTGATATAGTCCTGTTATTGTGAGAAGTTTATTTGGTTATACGCTTCGATACGCTGATTCAGCGTTGTCCGCAGCTTCAGTTCACCTTCTAACGAACCGCGATAGCTTTCATTGCGTTGTAAATGGTCCATTTTCATCTGAACCACATCGTAAACCGCTTTAAAAGCGGTATTCACCTCTTCGGCCGCTTTCGTCTCCTCCTGGCTATTAAAAGGGGAGCTCATGAACTGCTCCATATCCTCGCCGGCACCTTGCAGTATTCTGGCTGTGGTTTGCAGAAGATCCGTTGAGGCGGTTTCCCCTTGGGCCAGCAGTAGCATAATGCCATTGGTGTTCGCCAGCGCAGCGCTGATATTGTAGGCCGCATCGCGCATCTGGTTATTACTGTAAGAGGATATTTGAGTCTTTTTAAAATTCTCGTTATTCGCCCAAGAATTAAAAACTGAAAATGAAATAGTGGAAAACAGCACTACCGCAAATAAAACGATAATCATGCTGATTGCTGTGTATATTTTTAATTTATTCAACATAGGGTTCACTCTCGCGCTACACGATAATTATTCACAAAGGGGGTATTTTAGAATTTGTTAAACAGGTTCATTTTTTGCATTGACTGGAAAACCATCATTGATGCGCTCAGAGCATATTCAGACATTTTCGAATCCATAATCAGAGATGTCATAGTGCCGTAATCGGCACCAATCGCATTCTCCACTTTGACGATGGTGTCGATAATCAGGCTATCGCCGTTGAGATCCAAACTGTCCAACTGCTGCAAATGGGTCCCCAGCTCAGCCTGAGCCTTGCCCA
>Ga0157363_1004138_pt1 | contig 13310 bp, 11 predicted proteins | sample AttsexASBM1_FD_111477 | JGI IMG/M metagenome (GOLD analysis project Ga0157363, IMG submission 111477) | Fungus gardens microbial communities from leaf cutter ant in Ribeirão Preto, State of São Paulo, Brazil - Atta sexdens ASBM1 | ecosystem: Host-associated > Fungi > Mycelium > Unclassified ...
CCATGAGACATGTTGCGAGAAAGGTGGGAGAAAGGTGGCTGCCATGGAAGGCAGGCTTGTATGATTCAGAGGTGGTTCCACTGCAGGGACGTTATTTCCAGACAGGTGGACTTGCATATGACAAATATATAGTTTAGGACTATATATATTTAAAGTATTTACTAAGTTAGATTTATGTTAGGGATATAATAATATATGGATCAAGGAGAGAAATAAGTAGAAGGCAGCATTTACAACTCTGGAAGGGTTATTTGAGCCAATGGTGATGTTTTTTGGACTAACAAACTCATCTGCAACTTTTCAGACTATGATAAACAAAATTATTTAGAATCTTATCAATACTGGAGAAGTAGCAAGCTTTATAGACAATGTAATAGTAGGGACAGAAGAAGAAGGATATAATGAAGTAGTTAAGGAAGTAGTAAGGAGATTGGCAGAAAATGATTTATATGTAAAACTAGAAAAATATAAGTGGAAGGTAAGAGAGGTAAGGTTTTCAGGAGTAGTAACTGGACCAGAGGGAATTAAGATGGAGAAAGAGAAGATGAAGGGTGTATTTGACTGGCTAACTCCAAGAGAAGTTAAGGATGTACAGAAGTTTTTGAAACTTTCCAATTATTATTAGTTGTTTATCAAATATTTTACAGTAATAGCCAGACTTTTGTATGATTTAGCAAAGAAGAATTAGAAGCAGAACTGGACAGAAAGATAGGAGAAAGTATTTCAGAGATTGAAAGAATGATTTACAAAAGAACTAGTGTTAGCAGTACTAGACTTGGATAAAAAAATGAGAATAGAAGTCGATGCATTGAACTATGTAATGGAAGAAGTATTATCTATAGAGTATAAAGATGGAAGGTAGAGACTAGTAGCTTTTCTCTCAAAATCTCTAAATAAGACAGAGAGGAATTACAAGATTTATGATAAGAAGATATTGGTAGTAATTAGAGGGTTGGAAAATTGGAGACATCTGTTGGAGGGTGTAAAATTCAAGTTTTAGGTCTAGAGAGACTATAAGAATTTAGAATATTTTATAAAAATATAAAATTTGAACAGAAGACAAGCCCAATGGATCTTATATCTATCAAGATTTGACTTCACTCTGAAATATGTACTAGATACAAAAATGGGAAAGATGGATAGACTTAGTAGGAGACTTGACTAAAAAGTAAGTGTAGAAAAAGACAATGAGAATTAGACCTTAATGAATAATAGATTCATAGTCTAGTTGAAATAGTGATAAAAGAATCCAAAGTAAATATAGTAGAAAAAATAAAAAAAAGCTAAGAGTAAGAACAAAGAAGTATAGAGTAGTAGAGAAGATGAAGAAGGTGGGGGTCAAAATGTTGCAAGAAGAAGAATGGAAAATGAAAAAAAAATTGGTGTTAAAAGAAGGAAAAGTATATGTATCAAAGGATAAGGAGTTGAGGGTAGAAATAATCTAGTTACATCATAATGTGCTAGTAGCCAGATATAGAGGGAGATGGAAGATAACAGAGCTAGTGACAAGGAATTACTGGTGACCTAGAGTGACCAAATATATAGAAAAATATGTAGATGTGTATGATATGTGTTAGAGGATAAAGAATTGAACAGAGGCACCAGCAGGAAAGTTGAATTTGAGTAATGTATAGAGAGGCCATAGATATACTTGACAGTGGACTTTATTACAAAATTTCCATTAGTAGCTAAGAAGAATATGATCTTAGTATTTTATGACAGATTGTCTAAAATAACACACTTTATAGCAACAATGGAAGAAATGTTAGTAGAAGGGTTAGCACAGTTGTTCAAAGATAATGTGTGGAAGTTGCATGGGTTACTGGAGAGTATGGTGTTAGATAGAGGACCATAGTTTGTAGTGGAGTTGACTAAGAAGTTAAATAGAATGTTAGGAATTGAGATTGATATCATTCCATTCTCAAATAGATGGTCAGATGGAAAGAATGAACTAGGAATTGGAATAGTACTTATGGTTCTTCATTAATCATAGGCAAAAGGATTAGTTAAAATGGTTAGTGTCAGCAGAGTTTGCAGTTAACAACAAGATACATTCAGCAACAAAAACATCTTCTTTTATAACAAATTATAGTAGAGAGTTATAAATAAGAGAAAATATTAGGAAAAAATAAAAAGTAGAGAATGTTGTGGCAACCACTAGACACAATGTCCAATGATCTCACTAATGAGTAAATCTCAGAGTTGGGATATGATGTGGGAAGTTCACAAGAGAACTCAACAAGAAGTTTCTGCTTAATTAAAGTCCTATTTATACAATACATGCTTGGTCTGTGCTACTAATAATTAACCCTGCCCTATTGTCCATACTTCATTCTTATGTCTGCCTCAAGATCACTATGTTATATACATGTGCCCTGATGTCATCTTCTAGATCCTTCCATTACCTTCTAGGCCTATGACATCACATCATGTGACATGTCATGTAACTGCAGTGTCACATGCCTCTTTATTGTCCCAAAGAAAAGAAAAAGAAAAAGAAAACAAAATCCCTATAAAGCCAGAAAAATAAAATTAAAATAAAATAAAAATTGTTTATGTCCAAAGCGTCCCATAATAGAGAAAGCAATGGAATTTGCTGAAAGGATAAAAAAGATTCAGAAGAAAGCTAGGAAAGCATTGAGGAAAGTATAGGAGGGAATCAAAAGGCAGGCAGATAGAAAGAGAAAAGAAACCAAAGAGTAGAAGAAAGAAAACAAGGTAATATTAAGTATGAAGGACTTGATGCTTAAGAAGCAACTAGCAAAGAAACTAGTGGATCAATATGTTAGTCTATATTTCATCAATGAAGTAGTTTCTACTAATATAGTCAAATTATAGTTGCCTACTTTGATGAGAATTCATTTAATCATGAATATCAGTCAGATAGTACAATACAAAGAACAAGTAGAGGAAAAAAATAGAAGAGATAAAACTAGTGGAGGTAAATGAAGTTAAAGAATAAGAGGTAAAGAAAGTCTTGAATAAAAGAAAAATAAGAGATATTGTGAAATACTTGGTACAATGGAAGAGATTTATAGTAGAGCATAATATATAGGAAAGAGAAGAGAATTTAGAAAATACAAAGAAAGTAGTAGCAAAGTTTGAGAAAAGAATGAGTGTAGAAGTAAGATGACAAGAAAAGCTAGAAATAGCAAAAAGAAGAACTTTGGGAGGGAAGAGTTACTAGGGAAGTATATGGCAAAGATGCTGTATAGATGGGATAATAGAAAGTTTGGGAAGGAATATACAAGGAAGTTGGAAAGAAACTGGCAAAAATGGAAGTCAGTTTCTCTAGAGGAGAAACCTTGAAGGGTAGGATAATGTTGTTATGATCTTAAGTCCTTAGAGTAAGACAAAAGAACAACTCTTATATTAAGTAATACAAGAGAACTCGATAGAGATCTATTTACAAACTAGTCTATCTTTTATACTACTACCGATGGTCTGTGCTCACTACTGTGCACCCTACCCTAAATGACCATGTGTAGAACATGAGGTCAACATGTGGTGTCCATGTTGTATGACATTATTTGTTCTAGAACCTTCTACTTTGTTCTCCCTAGTTTTGTGACCACACCATCAGATTGTAACTGATGTAACAGTATGACCAATCACTTCTAACCCTAACCCTAGCTGTTCTAAAAATAGAAAAATAAGAAAATAAAACAAAATGAAAATGAAAAATAAAATAGAGAAAAACTAAGTCCACTATTTGTGAACTTGACAAATGTCAGAATTGAAGATAGTAAACTTGATTTATTTTATTTTATTTTCTTATTTTTCATTTTCATTTCATTTCTTATTTTGGGACTTAGGATTCAAGGTTAGCATAACATAACATGTTACTGTCATTATTGCTTATTATTGCTTTTTTTTATTATACCATTATCTCATATAGTAGTGCTCAACAGAAAATTAGCAAATAATTTTTTTTTCATTAACTTTAATACTTCCTTGAATTCTGAAGTTCACCAAAATATGAATATAGATATGAATATGGAGACAGACATTCTAAGAGGCTGCTCTACAGTTTCAAGTGTTAACAACTTTAGAGAGTTATCAGTACATTCAAGTATCTCTTCCATCTCCTATGCTGAAAAGATAGAAGTACAAAGTATCAATCCATCTTGGACAGACCAAGTTGAACTAACTAAATAAGAGGAACTTACTCTGTCTTATACAACTCACAAGATAGAGGAAACTAACAACAACAATAAGGCTATAAAATTAAGAAATATGTTTAAATCTCAAGAAAAGTGTGATACTGTATATAATACAAACACATATCAATCATTAGGTCTTGAAACTAGTTCTATTCTTTACTTGGTTAATTAACTGGCTAAAGCTAACTCTTGGGATGATAATGTTTATTTTATTTCTATCCTTGAAATGAATAAATTTTTAAGTATCAATTCTAAAAATATTGCTATATCTCTCTACAGAATGGAAGACTTCATCAGAAATATAAAATTTAAAGGTAGAACTGAAAAGGATGTATCTGATATTATAGGGTTTGGTCAAGCTACATAGAATTTTATTTCTTCTATTTATAAAGTGAGGTAAGATGTATTATCAGTTGGTATCAACAAAAGTACTTTTCAATAATGTATTTTAGCTCAATTCAAACTAAAAACTCTATTGAATGTTTCTAATAAGAAGAAAGAAGTAAAGAGTATGAGTAAGGAAGCTGAGATTTCTAGAATTCTTCTTTCCATTCCACTGAGGCCTAGTATAAAAGTCTTTGAGAAATCAAAAGTTGTTATAGAGAAATAGAAGAACACTAACAAAAAGAGCAACAATCCAAAAGGTTGTTTGTATGCTCAAGCATTGTTTGCTAACATTAAGAAAGTTATAAAAATTGAGAAAATTTTTCTAAACTTACTAACCAAGAAAATTAAAGAAATACAAAAAATAATCAATAGATCTAAGAAAAAGAAATTTAGATTTAACATGACAATCAAGAAATCTTCAAGAAAACAGATATTAGTCTCAATAAGCTCATCTAACTCAGCCAAAATTATGGCTATATCTTCCAAGCATATCACTAATATAAATAGAGTACTTAAGATCATTAAATCTGATGTCATGGCAGATTTTATTTGCACTGACAATTGTGGTTTCACTATCACTACTAATAAAGTTGTATTCCCTTTATATCTCAACATGATTAAGAAATATATTAAGGATGTTGACACTATTGACTCTAAAGAAAGTATAGTCTCTCAACTTCCTCAATCAAAGTTTTATCTCAGGATATTGGATATTCTGTACTTTATTAAAAATACTAATATCCTGATAAATGCAGATTTAGTAGAACAAGTTTTCAAGTCTACTCATATATTCAATGATATTATTCTTGTCTTTAGATCTCAAGTTATCAAAGTATCATCCAAATCTAACATAGCAGTTATATGGATTAATATTTAGGATACTTAAAGTAGTTCCAAAGCCAAATGTTTGATTAATAAATATTTTAATATAGATAATCACATTGCTACAATCTGCAAGACAAACATAAACTTCAGAGTATTCTAATACAAGAACTGTTAGAAGTGGAGACATATGACATTCTCATATTGTACTCATAGATTGAAATGTCTCAAGTGTAATAGCCTACACAAGATTGACCATTATAGCCTAGTATTGCAAGGCTAACTTTAAGATGAACCCTCTAAGACTAGAGGCTAAGAAAAGAGAATTATGCTTATACTTTTTCAAATACATTAATTATAAGGGCAATTATTAAACAGATAGTAATGTATGCTCTTTCTAGAGGTATCACTTCAATAAAGAATGGCATTCTAAGAAATATAATGAACTCTATGAAAAAAAAAATCAATTTACTTAGTTGTGAGTAAGAAAAGTACATGATTTTAAAAGTTTTCTTACAGAATGTTCATAAGAACAGAATTCTTACTGATATTATCCTAGAAACACAAAAAGAGTTCAATATTATTTTCATTCAAGAACTGCCATGGTCTTTTATCCAAACTATTCCAAGTTTGTGTTATGGAATGCTTTGGACACTAACATTTTTTTTTATTTATTTTTCTTGATTTTATATTTCTTTTCTTTTGAATTTCTTTTTCTTTTATTGACAATGAAGAGGCATGTGACATTGCAGTCACATGGCAGGTCACATGATGTAATATTATAGGTCTAGAACATGGTAGAAGGATCTGGAAGATAACGTCAGGGCACATGGTGTACACATGGTGGCCTTGAGTAAAATGTGAGGCAGACATGAGGTAATAGCATGGACCAACATGTAACAGTATAAATAGGACTCTAATTTAGCAGAGGCTCCTTGTTGAGTTCTCTTGTAATTTTCCCCACTTGATTGCCTACTAAGAGCTTTACTTGCTTGTGTAGCTATTGGACTTTGTGTCTAGTAGTTGCCACAACAGTTTGATCTTTAAAGAAAGAGATAAAATTGTAGGAGTCCCCAATTATCTGTTATAGGTTACTTTTTCAAGATCAGCAACTTAAGACAACAACCATCCAAGAGTAGTCTCATACATTAATATCTAACTCTCTTATTTCTGATTTTCTCTCAGAAAAGATCTTTTAAATCATAGAAACATTAATCTCATTTCTTTTTTCAATAATGGCATTATATTTTTTATCATTAATATTTACTTGGACAACTAGCAAATAGCCTTAAAGTATCTTAAGGATATTAAGATTAATATTTACAATATCTTAGTTATGGCTGGGGATTTTAAATTCAGGGACAGAAATTGGGATCCATTCTATTTCCTATTCTTTTTACTTGACTCATAGTAACTCTTTTTTAAAGATTGCAGATTTCTTTGATCTTAGATTATCTTGTCCTATCCAATAGGTTCTGACTCAATATATTGATAATGCTAATAATGTAAACTCAGTTATCAATCTATTTTTACTTTGCCCAAATTCATTTGAAATTAACAACTACCATATCCTACCTAAGCTCTGTTATCCATCAGATTATGCTTTCTTAACTATTGATATTTCTATCACAGAAGAATTTATTTAAAAGAACTATTGGACTATTATCAGAAATAGCAAGAAGGAAGCAAATTTCATCTCAGATCTTACCAAATATACCAGACAAAGAATTTCTTAAACTTATAGTTCAAGAATATATAAAAACCTCAGAATTCATTTGGTATAATCATTTATATTATGTTAATATTACTAAACATTTCAAAGCATGGTATAACAAGAAGTGTTAGGTCAAACTGACTAATTATAGATCCTTCAAGATGATTGAGAATTGGAAAATTTTCAAAGAAGTTTCTAAGAAGACAAAACATATATTTTTTGATAATATAATTTAAGAAATTGCTTTGAAAAATCATAGATCATGGAAGCTTATGAACTAGGTCAAAAAGTGCAAATTACTAGCAATTGAAGTACTGCAATTCAACAAACAACCATGTATCAAAATTAATGATATTTGGTAGGCATTATACTAAACCTTCAACTCAGTACAAAACTGTCAAATCAACTTGTATATATTGGAAATTTAATTGTAACCTACTTTAATATGGCTACCTTTTTCTAGTGAAGAATTCAAGAGTGCTATTGATAAATACAATAACTTATCTACTTCTGGGCCAGATCAAGTTTCTTAGAAGTATCTTAAAGCTGTTGTCAAAGATAAGAAATATCTTATCAATATAGTTAACATAATGTTGTGGCAACCACTAGATACAAAGTCCAATAATCACACAAGTCAGTAAAGCTCTTAGTAGGCTATCAATATAGGAATTATAAAAGAACTCAACAAAGAGTCCTCACTGTATTACTACCTTATTTATATAATTTACATATTATCTGTGCTACTTAATATTTACCCTACCCTAAAGTCCATACATCATCCATAAGTACACTATGTGTATATCATAAAGTAGACATACTGTTAACATACTCTTTGATATTATTTATCTAGTCTACTTTAGTCCACTCTAGGCCTATAACCTCACATTATGTGATATGTTATGTAACCACAGTCATGTGCCTCTTCATCATCTATAAAAATAAAAATAAAAATAAAAATAAAAATAAAAATAAAATAAAATCAAAAGAAAAGAAATATAAAATCAAGAAAAATAAATAAAAGAAAAAGAAAAATGTTAGTGTCCAAGTATACCATAACACATAGGTCATTAGACTTCTCACTTTAAGATATTATTATCCATTGTTATCTCTAAGCCCAATAAATTGGCTTACAACTTTTTGAAAATATTCAGACCAATTATTCTTCTGAATATTTTGGATAACCTTATTAAAAAGATCATTAGTGAAAAATCTAATTCTAATTGATTTTAAAGAATTTTATATATCCAAACCAACTTGGAGGACTAATTTTAGTCTTTGATATTGCCTAGTTTTTTCTATTGTTTAACTATCAGCTCCTTTCTTTAATTCTGGATAAAGCTGGTTTCAATCTTAAAATTTCTTCTTTCTTCTCTAATTATTTAATTAGTAAAAAAACTCAATATTTGTAGAATGATTTTGTTTTTCCTCTTTTTAATGTAAATATAGGTATAGGACAAGGTTTCATTCTTTCTCCTATCTTTTTATATTTTATTGACAATAAACTTCTTATTTCACAAGAAAAATCATTTTAAAAAACAAACACTTTCCTTTTCTATAGCTACAATATTATTTTGTCTCTACTCAAATATTTTGGACTCATTATTAAATATAGAAAATCTAAAGTTTTTTATTTTTCCAGATCTCATGGTATCTTTAATCTTCCTCCTCTCAGTCTCAGCTCTTTTAAAGGATTCATTCTTTGCCTAAAGAAAACTTAGAAATATCTCAGATTCATATTTGATAGAAAACTCTCTTTTTGGTATCATGTTAATCTTTATTCTAACAAAGTATTGTTAATGGTCAAATGTATAAAAATACTAGGAAATTCAATAAGAGGTCTACTTTCTTATCAAAAACAACTTCTGTATAGGAAATATGTCCTTCTCATTGCACTCTATGGCTTTTCATTATAGTACTTTAATCAAGCTTTTCTTTTGCATTATCTCAAAAAACTCAGAAAAATGCAATATAGAGCAGTTATTTGGATCTTAGGTACTTTTTGTATTTCTCTTACCTAGAGAATAAAAGCTATTGCTAGTTTAATTCCCATTTATTTATATCTTTAAAAACTCAGTGGTAGATTCCAACTTAAAACCTTAACTCTACTATTAAATCATACTATTGAGTCTCTCTTAGAAAGTAGACATGTCAACAACTTCTCTCACATAGTCTTTCCTTAGGAAACATGACCTCTAGATAGTGTCTTGAACTGAGAGTTCTATTGTGGATGTTAACAATCACTTCAATGGAATTTTTCCATTCTTTAATTCTCTTAATTGTAAATTTTCTTCCAGCTTCAGATTAATTGACAATTTTTCTAGTCATTTTTCTTTTCATCAAGCAAACACAAAGATAAAGAAAGCAAGGCCACTTATCTTTGTAAACTCAACAATATTTTCACAAACATATCATTGTTGCCATATCCATCTTGCATGTCCATTTTTATTTCAACATTATTAGAAAGACAATCCACCATGCTGTTAATACACTACAACTGAGACCAAATTATTTGCTATTAAATATGAGATTAACCAAGCTATTCAAATTCCAGAAGCTATCTATATCATTGTCATCACTAATATTATTCATTTAGTACAATGTATCTTTGATTCTGCAATTCACCCCTACCAACTACAATTAATTGCCACAGTGAAGAATCTTAGAGTATTCTTCAATAAACACTTGATGAATTCCATTGAATTCTGGAACTGTCCAAGTAACACTAAATGGTTTCATTATACATTAGTTGACAAAGATACAAAGAAATTCAACCTCTCTCTAATATTTTCTTGCAAAGCATTGTGGGACTTTAATAAGAAAGAAAAATGTAACAACATCATTAAAAACTGGCAAATGACATTCCAAGCTTCAAATATTAAGAGTAATCAATTCTTTGAACTTCTAGATAATGAATTTCACACAATTAAACTCTTATACATTAAAGGAGGTTCATGGATCAGACAATTCAGATATTCAAATTTGTTATGAGTAAGGGCCACTAGAGATATTACAAATCATACTCCTATAGGAGAATATTATCTAAGGTTTTTTCCTGAGAGAAAACTTCAGTTGTCTGTATAGAGTATATCCAATCAAAACAAGATAACATATTCTCTATGAATGTAGGATATATAATAAGTATTAGAATTTTTTGAGATCTACATTAAGTCATTTACTGGTCTTTCTTGAGTTTAATCTGAATGCCTTCTCTTTTTATGAAGGCATTACTTAGTGAAGTAATCTCCTCTGTTTATTTTCTACTTAGGTATTTCTTTCCTTTTCTCTCTTTTTGTTCTTTTCCTTTATTTATTGTTTTTTGTTATTTCTTATGTAAGTAGTTACAAAGTAGCTACTATGGTCTGCTATCATATCTCATATAATAAATTAATGATTTAAAAAAGATTACATGTCACTATTACAAACTGTCACACATCAATCATATTTACATGATGTTATTACTATCATAATGTTATATGGAATATTGTAGAAGGTCCTGGAACAATATGATGTTATACAGTATATTCTATACATACTAACCTTAAGGATAATGTATGATCTTTATGGCAGACTAATAGTAGCATAGCATAGACTAGTAGTCTAGTATATATAAGGTAGATAAAATTATACTAGGAACTCTATCAAGTTCTCTTATGTAAATCCTATACAAAGTTTTTTTCCCTAACCTACTCTAAGGTCTTTGAATTATAACAAAACTCATCAAGAAAATCATTGGTGAAAGACTACAAAATCAATCTATTGCTTTGAATTTTGTTTATTTCAATCAACTAGGTAGACTTAAACAATGCTCAATTACTAATATGGGTATTTTTCTTACCTATCTCATTTAATTAAAAGTCTTCAAACAAGTACTCTAGTCTTTGATATCACTTAGTTTTTCCTATTACTCAATCTTCTTCTTCTTTTGTTGATTCTAGACAAAGCTAGTTTTGATTCACACATCTCAATCTTCTTTTCTAATTATTTAATAAATAGAAAAATCTAATATTTGTAGAGCAATTTTGTTTCCTAATTTTTTGACATAAATATAGGTATAAAATAAAAGTCTACTCTTTTCCTTATTCTTTCTACTCTTTACATTTCATCTATTTTTTATATTTTTGAAAGAAAGAGTCAAAAATCTTATTCCAGAAATTCTGTTTCATTTTTTTGTTTTATAAATAATAGACTTTTTATTTCTTAGGAAAATTCTTTTGAGAAATCAAATACTTCATTGTTTTGTAGCTACAACATTATTACCTTTCTCTTCAACCAATTTAATCTTGCTATCAAACACATAAAATTAGAAGTTTTCCATTATTTGAGATTACTTAGAAATTTTTACTCTCCTCTTCTAGATCTCAGCACTTTAGGAGGATGTCATATGCAAGTCCACCCATCCAGAATTACATCCCTATGGTGATATCATCTCCAAATCATACAAGCCCACCTTCTACAGTGGCCACCTTTCTCGCAACACATCGTATGGCAGTGCTGCAACCCTTTAGGTATTTTGTCTTCCATGGTGGAAGATACTCCTATTCAACTCAGTCTTCCATGATGGAGTTACCCCTGTTAGTGTCTCAACACTGAAACCTCTACTTGGGATAATAGTGGTTTTACCACTGAAACCCTGAGCATCTCCTATACTATCTGTTTGTATATAAGACTAGTAGTTATACTATAATTTGCTAGTCTGATAATTGACAAAGATAATTCTTATTGAACTTGATCTCTGGTGTTCAATGGCGACACACCAAATCAGCACTCACTTCCATCTTGGACTTCTTCCTATCATCTGAAGTTGCGACCATGTGGCAGACAGACAGCGCAGCACATAAGCTGAAGCTGAGGTTGTTCCACAAGTCTGCTTATCTCCAAGTCCATTCTGTAGACTTTTACTCTAGTGTGAACTATGCCTGACAGAAAGCAATAAAGGAGAGAAGGTATTTTATGTGTGGAATATTTAGGTATATAGCCTGTTATTGTGGAAACAGGAGAGAAGAGGGATCAGTACAGATGCCCTTAAATAAATTTGAAGTTTTGAAAAGTAAAGAGATGCAGAAAGAAGAAGGAAAGAGAAAAGAAATGAGGGAAGATAGAAAAGAAATATTGAAAGAGAAAAAAGCAGAGAAGGGAGAGAAGGTATGAAAAAGAGAAGTAGAGAAGAAGAAAGGAGAAAAGAAAGAGAAATTGTTGAGAGAAGTGACAATGAAGAAGAGAAAGGAAAAATTGAAGGAAGAAAAAGTAAAAAGGAAAGAAGTAGAGAAGAAGATAGAGGAGGAAGAAAAGGAAGTAAGAAAATAAGAAAGTAAGGAATAATATGGGAAAGAATAGAAGATGTTATAAGTATGGAGGTTTGGGTCATATGAAGAGAGATTATAGGGAGACAGAAAAGCAGACAAAGCCAAGATGGCAGAAAAAAGAGACAGAAGGAGGGATAAAGAAGCAAGAAGAGAAAGGAAAGAAAGAAGAGAAAGAAGTAGAGAAAGAGAAGAGAGAAGAAAAGAAGAAGAAAAGGAATATTTGGATAGTGACAATAGAAGAGAAAGATACAGTAATAGTAAGAATAGCAGAAGAAACAAGAGAAGAGGAAGAAGTATTGACAAAGAGAGAGATAGAGCTTGCAAAGCGAGAAGATAGTGTTGAGAAAAGAGAAAATGAAATAAGAGAAAAAGAAGTGGAGATTAGGAGGTAGGAAGATGAAATTTTGAAGAAAGAGAAAGAAATGGTAGAGAGAGAGAATGAAATGTCGAAGAAAGAAAGCAAGATTAGAGAGAGAGAAAGTAAGATTGAGAAGAGAGAGGTAGAGCTTTTGGTAAGAGAAGAAGAATTGAAGAAGAAAGTGATAGTCAAGATGGAAGAGATAGTGGCAGAAGAAAAAAGGAAGAAGGAAGAAGAAGAAGCTGATTGAGAAAGAATTAGATTAGAAAAAGAGGAACAGATGAGAATTAGGAAATAAAAAGAAGCTAAGAGGTAGAAAATTACTGAAGAAAAAGAAAGAGCTAGATTGGGACAGGAGCAGCTTGTGGCAATGCAGGCTCAAATGCAGGCATTTATAGGAGGAGGAGCAGTAGAAACACAAGAGGCAAAGTTGCCACAAGTGTTATGAGTATTCGGACACTAACAATTTTCTTTTCTTTTCTTTTATGTTATTTTATTTTTTCTGATTTTACTTTTCTTTTTCTTTACTTTATTGGAAAGACGATGAAGAAGGCACGTGACAA